>ODAK010000995.1_pt1 | contig 31948 bp, 33 predicted proteins | sample 1539591 | NCBI WGS metagenome assembly ODAK01 (sample SAMEA3539303, study PRJEB22396) | soil metagenome | biome: tundra; feature: field; material: soil | place: USA | collected 2010-05 | depth 0.15 m | reverse complement strand
GGCCAGCACGGCGAGTGGGCTCTCGCCGCGGCGGTCGAGGACCGTGCGGGCCGGCGACCCTGCCGGCGGCGGGATCGCCGGCCGGCCGTGCAGCGGCGCGTCGAGCTCGCTCAGCAGGGCGGCGAGGAAATCCCGGGGCTCGCCCAGCACTTGGATCGCGGCCGGCCGGCAGGGCTGGGAATGACGCAGCACGAGCTGTGGTGAAACGGCGCCGTTGTAGACGTTTCGCTGCAGCTTGAAGGTGGCGTCCAGCGGCTGGGTCGGATCGGCCTTCAGGCGCCCCTCGCACCCGAATGCGACCGCGTTGGCCCGCGCGCCCCCCGAGCTGACCGAGAAACGGGCGTGACGTCCCTCCCCCATCCGCCGCAGGTCGCCGAAGCGTCCCCCGGGGATCAGCAGGCGCGGCGCGGGGTTGCCCAGGCCGCACGGCTCCAGCGCGCCGAGCTCCTCGGCCAGCGGCAAACCTAGCTCGACGCCCGACACGATCGCATCGACCCGTTCGCGGCGCTCCAAGAGCTCGGGCGTGAGCAGGCCGGCCGCGTGGCATTCGATCGCCTCCCGGAAGCGCTCCACCTGCTCGCGCCTGATCGTCAGGCCGGCGGCGGCTCGGTGGCCACCGTAGCGCTCCAGGTGCTCGCCACCGGCGTGCAGCGCTCCGAGCAGGTCGAAGCCGGGGATGCTGCGCCCTGAACCGGTCCCGAGCTCCCCGTCCAGGGCGATCAGGATCGCCGGGCGGTGGTGGTGCTCGACGATCCTCGAGGCGACGATCCCGATCACCCCCGGGTGCCAGTCCTCGGCGGCGAGCACGTACGCGCTGCGCTGGCCGAGCTCTGAGACCTGCGCCTCGGCCTGCCACACGATGCGCTGCTCGACGGCGCGGCGCTCGGCATTGATCGCGTCGAGCTCGACGGCGATCTCGTCGGCCCGGGCGCGATCATCGGTGAGCAGCAGCTCGAGCCCGGCATCGGGTCGGCGCAGCCGCCCGGCCGCGTTGATCCTCGGCGCGAGCCGGAAGCCGAGCGTTTGCGAGTCCAGCGCGCTGGGGTCCGCGCGGGAGACGGCCATCAGCGCGCGCAGCCCCGGCTTGGCGGTGTTGGCCAGGACCCGCAGTCCCTCCCTCACCAGCCGGCGGTTCTCGCCGGTCAGCGGCACCAGGTCGGCGACGGTGGCCAGCGCGACGAGCTCGACGTCCTCGACGACCGTGCCGGCGCCGAGTGCCTGGGCGACCTTGAACGCCACGCCGGCGCCGCACAGATTCGGGCAGGGGTAGCCGCCGACGGCCGGATGCACGATCGGGCAGTCGGGCAGCTCGCCGTCCGCTCGGGAAGCATGGTGGTCGGTGATCACCACGTCCAGGCCCGCCGCGTGCGCCGCGGCGACCTCCTCGACCGCCGTGATCCCGCAGTCGACGGTCAGCAGCAGCCCCGTGCCGCGCCTGGCCAGGCGCGCCACGGTCGCGGATGAGAGGCCATAGCCGTCCTCGATCCGGCTGGGCAAGAACCAGTCCACCGTTGCGCCGAGCCAGCGCAGCGCGCGCACCATGATCGCGGTCGCGCAGACGCCGTCGACGTCGTAGTCGCCGTGGACGGTGATCCGGGTTCCCTGCTCGATGTGATCAACGATCAGCGCCAGCGCGCGGTCGATGCCCGCAAACTCGGCGGGCTCGTGTGCCTCGCTTGCCGCCAGGAATGCCCGCGCCTCATCGCTGCGGGCCAGTCCGCGGCGGACGAGGATCTGCGCGACGACGTGGCTGACGCCCAGTGCGTGCTGCAGCGCCAGCGCCGCGCTGAGGTCATAGGCGGGGATCTCCAGGCACGCGTCGGGACGCCCGGGAGCCGGCGCTGGCTGCGCCTCGGCGTGTCCGGGCGCCGCCAGCGGGGGGCCGGCCACGGCGCGCAGCGCGGATCCGGCCGGGGAGGTCGCGGTGGCGGGCGCAAGCAGGGCTGCATCGGGCATGCCCGCAGCCTAGGTGTCACCCCCGACGGAAACCCTGGCCACCGAACCCGCGGCGGCGGGCGACTACTTCAGGTAGCCCTCGCTACGCAGAAAGCGATTCAGGGCCGTGATGAACCGTTTGCCACTCGGCCACACGCCGGCTGAGCCGGGTGGACTGCGCAGGTCCCCCTTGCGCGCCTCGCTGGCCAGCGTCGACTGCACAAGCTTGTCCTGGCCGAGTAGCTCCTCGTCCGCCGCCCAGGCGGCGATCGGGCCGACGGTGTTGTTCCGGCTGACAGGGTGCTTGAAGAGCCGTAGCCAGCTGGCGGCGTCGGCCGCGATCAGCTTGGGGTATTGGCGGGTGACGTCCGTAAAGCGATGGCCGCCGAAGCTCCAGATCTGAATCGGCGCGCCGGAGTCCGCATTGTCGGTGAACTCCCCGATGAACGCGCCGTTGGCCGACAGGAACTCGTACGGGCCCTTGGACGTCAGACGCTTGATCGTGGCTCCCTCGTAGGCAAAGTCGTGGTCGGTCTTGACGTAGGTCATCGTCCCGGGGTCGAAGCTGAACACCTGGTCGATGAAGCAGCAGTTGGCGCCGCCGGAGAATAGGCTCAGGATCACATCAGGCTGACCGTCTGACTCGATGTCGCGCACGGTCACCGATGAGGCATGCGGTCTGAACACCCCGGGCCCGCAATCGTTGCCGCATTGAAGTGCGGGCGCGGTCACCGGCTGGTCGTAGAGCACTTTTCCGGCGCGCACTATCTTCAACCGCTGGTGCTTGAAGTTGGGAAACGTGCCGACGAACGAGAACGTCGCCGAGACGTCACCTGAGTGCCCGCTCTGGGTCGTCGCCAGCGCGGTGGCGGGAACCGCCACACCGGCGCTCAGCGTCACCACGGCGGCGAGCAGCTTGAGTCGCAGGGCCATCGCGGCGCAGCTTACAGCCCGACCGTCCCGGCCTCGCCGGCGCGCTCACGCCGGATCCCCTCGAAGTACACGAGCGCCATCCCGATCAGCGCCCCGGGGATCGCCTCCAGCGCGGTACCGACATCGGTGGCGTGGCGGCCGGGGATATGGAAGCCGCTGATGATCAGGCCACATACGGCCGCGCCGACAAGCGCCCCGATGAAGGCGCCGACAATCCCGCCCCAGTATCGATCGGGCAGCCAGATGGTGAAGTGCCACAGGGCCAGCCCCATCATCACCCAGGCGAGCAGGCCCATCAGCGGGGTCTCCCGTGGCGGCGGTTGCGGGTGCGTGAGGACTTCGGCGACGGCTTGGGCTTCGGCGTCTGGGCGACCCCCTCGTTCTCGGCGACGTCGGGCGCGCGCTCAAACCCGTCACCGTTGCCGTCGCCGGCGTCCTGCGCGGGAGGCTTGCTCGAGGGGCCGCCGTCGCCGTCAGCGGGGCGGCGCGGCTTGGGCCGCGGCTTGGTCGGGGGGTCCGCCTCGGCCTCGGGCTTGTGGGCCAGGCGCTGGGTCAGCGTGGAGGTATGACGCGGCGGCTCCTTGGCCTCGATCTCCAGATCGCGCTTCATCTGCTCGAACTCGGCCGTCGAGACGGCGCGCTCCGGCTCAGGCGTGGTCAGCCGTCCCGGGCGGCCGCGCCGGCGATCGCGGACGGGCTCGATGTCGGTGCCGGTGGCGGCGTAAGCCGGCACGAGGCCGGAGTCGCCCTCGATCCGGTGGCGCCGGGCGCGATAGCCGGGCTCGCGCTCCTTCCAGTGGGTGAGCACCGGCGAGGCGATGAAGATCGAGGAGTAGGCGCCGGAGGCGACGCCGATCAGCAGCGCGAAGGCGAAGTCCTTCAGCGTCGAGCCGCCGAACAGCAGCAGCGCGATGATCGGCATCAGCGTGCACGAGGTGGTGGCGATCGACCGCGTCAGCACCTCGGACATGGAGCGGTTGACGATCTGCGAGAACGCAGCGCGCGGCATCCGCGGGATGTTCTCTCGCACCCGGTCGAACACGATGATCGTGTCATACAGCGAATAGCCCAGGATCGTCAGCAGCGCGGCCACGGTCGCTGTCGTCACCTCCCGGCCGGTCAGCGCGTAAACGCCGGCGGTGATCAACAGGTCGTGCATCAGTGCGATCAGCACCGGGATCGCGAACTTCCACTCAAAGCGCAGCGCCACGTAGGCCGAGATCACCAGCAGCGACGCGATGATCGCCACCACCGCGCTGTTGGCGACGGTCTTGCCGAATGTGGGCCCCACCGAGGTGGTGTCCCAGGACCGCACGCCGAAGCGGGTCTGCAGCGCCGTCTTGACCGCGGAGACCTTGTCGGTTGCCAGCTGCTTGGAGGAGATCTGGAAGACGCTGTTGCCCAGCGCCTTGTTGCTGATCTTCTGAACCGTTGGGCTGGCGGTGTGCCCGGCCTGGCTGACCACCGCTCCGACCTGCGTCGCGGTCGTCGCCTTGGACAGACCGGCGGTGATCCGGGTGCCGGAGGTGAAGTCGATCCCCAGGTTCAACCCGCGCCCCCCGATCGCAAGCGCGCCGATCAGCAGGATCACGCCCGACATCGAGAAGAAGTAACGGCTGGCGCCCATGAAATCAAAGCGCCAGAGCCGCTTGGCGCCTCCGGCGCCGAGCGCCGACGGATGTGAGATCGTGCGCGAGTCCCCCATCGTCATCAGGATCGCCTGGGTGGCCAGCACGGCTGTGAACAGCGACACGATCGTCCCGATCCCCAGCGTGAAGGCGAATCCCTGCACCTCGGCGGTGGCCAGCACGAACAGGATGAACGCGGTCATGATCGTGACCACGTTGGCGTCGATGATCGCCGTCAGACCCTTCTTGTAACCGGTGATGATCCCCTGCCGGATCGAGCGCCCGGCGCGGATCTCCTCCTTGACGCGCTCAAAGATCACGATGTTGGCGTCGGCCGCGACGCCGATCGTCAGGATCAATCCCGCGATCCCCGGCAACGTCAGAGTGATCGGGATCAGCTTGATCAGCGCGTAGAAGTACAGGGCGTAAACGGCCAGCGCAGCCGTCGCGATCACGCCCAGCACCCGGTAGTAGGCGAGCAGGAAGATCGCCACCACCAGCAGGCCGGCGGCCCCCGCGATCAGCCCCTGGTTCAACGCCTGCTTGCCCAGGGTGGCCGACACCTGGGACTCGGAGATCAGCTGGAGCTTGATCGGCAGCGCGCCAAGGCGCAGTTGCGTCGCCAGATCCTGGGCAGACTGGATCGTGAAGCCACCGGTGATGTCGGCGCCGGTGTCGCCGGGGATCCCGTCCGGGTAGGTCTTGAAGTCGATCGACGGGACGGTGATCAGCTCGTTGTCCAGCGCCACGGCGAAGTGCTGGTTCAGGGTCGAGCCGAGACCGCTGACCAGATCGCCGCGATGGGCGATCGCACCCGTCACGCTCTGAAACGCCTTCGCCCCGGCCGAGGTGAAGCCGAACGAGACGTCAGGGCTACCCGACTGGTCGGTTGACTGCTGGGGATTGGTGATGTCCTGGCCGAACAGCGACACGTTGTCCTTGAGCACGTAGTACTGGGCGGAGGGACTGCCGAACGTCACCCGCGCAGAGGCCGTCGGCGGAGCGGCCAGCAGCACGACCGTGCCTTGGGGGACGACCAGCTCCTGACCCTGTGAGGCCCCCACCCCCGCGGGTAGACCGGAGGCGAGATCCTGCGCGATGATCTGGGGGTCGGTGGTGGTCTCGTCGTTGGGTCCGGACAGCAGGCAGTGAGCGCCGGGCACCGGGTTCGTGTGCTGGTCTTTGGCCGCAGTCGCACAGGCGGCGGACCCCGGCGCACCGAACAGGTAGTACTCATGGCCGGCGCGCGCATTGGCCCGGCTGGGAGACGGCGGCTGCTTGGAGGCCAGCTTGACCGCGTCATACAGCGACAGGCTGCTCGCGCCGGGGTTGCCCGGCGCGACCGAGCCGGAGCCCTGACTGATCTCCAGCGCCGTCGGATCCTGGCTCTGCAGCTGGCTGGCCACCGTCTTGCCGTTGCTCGTCAGCGCGTTGGCCTCCCAGTCATAGAACTCCAGCCGCGCCGTGGTGCCGACCTCATTGATCGCCCGTTGGGTATTGGTCACGGCGGGCAGGCCGACGGTGATCTGGCTGCCACCCGTGGTCTGGATCTCCGGCTGGGAGACGCCGAGCTGGTCGACCCGCTGGCGCATGATGTCGACCGCGCGGGCCAGCGAGGCCTGCGTCACCCCGCTCTGCGCGGTCGGCTTGCCCTGATAGACGAGCTCGATGCCGCCCTTGAGATCCAACCCGAGGCGCGTCTTCTGCTGGGTGATCGCGAACACTGAGGCGGCGATCAGCCCGGCGACGAGAAGCAGGACGAAGCCGTGACGCTTGCGGTCTGTCATGGGCCTGGCTGGATGCTAGTGCTAGTGCCCCGGAGAGGGACCCGAGAACGACGCACTGCCTAGTGGTGGTTGTCCGGCGTCAGCACGACGAGCAGGCCACCGTCCTCGTCGTCATACGCCGGGAAGATGTCCGCCACCGCCCGCGCGGGGAGATCGTGCTCGGCGTTGACCTCCACGGACTTGCGCTGCACACGGACCTCCCATTCCAGCGCCGTCGCCACGTGGTCGGTGCCGTCCTCGAAGCGCAGCCCCAGAACTTCGCCGACCGGCCGGCCGATCGCCTGCTCGGTCTTGAGCCCGGTTAACTCGAACGAGCCCCGCCCGCAGTCCACGATGCGCCCATCCGAGTCACAGGCGAAGAAGGCGGCGTTGGGGGCCGGGTAGTAGTCGTCGAGCAGCTCGAACAGATAGGCGAAGCCGCATTTCTCACAGCCGCGGGCCTCGCGGCGGAAGCCCGCATTGCGGTCGGGGGCCATCGACCGATTCCCGCAGTGGGGACAGATGAAGTAGTGCTCGTTGCTCATCGGCGCCCCAGGATAGAGACACACGACGCCCGGCATCCCGGTAAGCGTCGGCCGCGTGCCCTGGTGCAGCACCCACCGCTCAGAGCAGCGATCCCTGTCCCGGCGGCGACAGTCCCAGGTGCGCATACGCGCGCCGGGTGGCGGCCCTTCCCCGCGGTGTCCGCTCGATCAGGCCACGTTGCAGCAGATATGGCTCGTACACGTCCTCGATCGTGTCCTGTTCCTCACCGACGGCGACGGCCAGCGTCGAGAGCCCGACGGGGCCGCCGCTGAACTTCTCGCAGATCGCGCGCAGGATCTCCCGGTCAAGCCGATCCAGTCCCTGGTCGTCGACCTCCAGCAGATCCAGCGCGTGGCTGGCGATCGCCCCCGTCACGATGCCCTGGTGGCGCACCTCGGCGTAATCCCGCACGCGCTTGAGCAGCCGGTTGGCGATCCGCGGCGTGCCCCGGCTGCGCCGGGCGATCGCGGTCGCCCCGTCGGGCTCCAGCTCGACTCCGAGCAGCCGCGCCGAGCGCCGGACGATCAGCGCCAGGTCGGCGGGGTCGTAATGCTCGAGTCGCTGCTGGATGCCGAATCGGTCGCGCAGCGGCGTGGTCAGCAGGCCGGTCCTGGTCGTCGCGCCGATCAACGTGAACGGGGGCAGCGGCAGGGTGACGATCCGGGCGCCCGCGCCCTGTCCGACGGTGATCGGCAGCGCGCCGTCCTCCATCGCCGGATAGAAGGTCTCCTCCAGCGCGCGGGGCAGGCGGTGGATCTCATCCACGAAGAACACCGAGCGCGGCGCGAGTGCGGTCAAGAACGACGCGATGTCGCCCTTGCGCTCCAGCGCGGGACCGGCGGTCTGCACGAACGGCACGTCGAGCTCGATCGCCACAATCTGCGCGAGCGAGGTCTTGCCCAGCCCCGGGGGCCCGGCCAGCAGCACGTGATCGAGCGCCTCGCCGCGACCGGCGGCCGCGGCGATCGCGACCGCCAGTTGATCTTTGAGCGCCTCCTGGCCGACGAAGTCCTCCAGCCGGCGCGGGCGCAGCGAGCGATCGAGCTCCAGCTCGTCCTCCGAGAGCTCCTGGGGCGCCTGCAGGCGGGCATCCGCCGAGCTCACTGGCGTGCGCTCCGCAGGGCGTTGGCCAGCAGCTGCTCGGTGCCCTCACCCTCGGCGCCGTCCAGCAGCTCGTCGGCCTCGGCCGGGCCGTAGCCCAGGCCCAGCAGCGCCTCACGGGCCAGCGCGCGGGGGTCATCGCCGCGGGTGACCGAGATCGCCTGCTCGGGCAGCGCCGCCCCGACCTTCTCCCGCAGCTCGACGACGATCCGCTCGGCCGTTCGCTTGCCCACCCCGGGTGCGGCCTGGAGCCGGGCCACGTCGCCGGCCGCCACGGCGCTCAGCAGCTCGCGCGGGGGGGCCGCGGACAGCACGGCCAGCGCCACCTTCGGGCCGACGGATTGCACCCCGAGCAGCATCAGGAACAGGTCGCGCTCATCCTCGGTGGCAAATCCGTACAACGCCAGCGCATCCTCGCGGACCACCAGGTGGGTTTGCAGAGCGACCTGCCGCCCCACGGCGGGGACCTGTCTGAGCGTCTCGCCCGACACCGCCAGCCGGTATCCGACCCCGCCGCAGTCGACCACCACGTGGTCGGAACGGCGCACAGCCACCGAGCCTGAGATCAGGGCGATCATGCGCGCGCGCTCGTCCCGCTCGCTCCACTCCCTGCTCTGGTCCGGCTCGCCGCAGACGGCGCGGCGGCCACCGCCAGCGCCAGCGGAGCGCGGTTGAGGTGGCAGATCGCCACGGCGAGCGCGTCGGCGGCGTGATCGGGCGTGGGGACCGCCGCCAGCCCGAGCAGCCGGGCCACCATCCGCCCTACCTGGTCCTTGCCGGCACGGCCGTGACCGCACACGGCGCTCTTGACCTGCTGGGGGGTGTAGGAGCGCGACGGGACGCCACGCTGGCCGGCGGCCAGCAGCACGACCCCCCGCGCCTGGCCGACCGCGAACGCCGTGCGGACGTTGGCGCCGAAGTACAGCTCCTCGACCGCCAGCGCGTCCGGGCGGTGGGCGTCGAGCAGCTCGGCCACGCGGGCGTGGATCTCGGCCAGCCGGCGCTCGAGCGGCACGCCGGGGGCGGTCTGGATGACACCCTCCTGCAATGCATGCAGCTGAGAGCCCTGGCTGTGCACCAGGCCATAGCCGGTGCTGGCGGTTCCGGGATCGATGCCGAGGACGAGCATTGCCTGCAGACATTCTGCGCAGCCGACCGGACGCCTGCCCGGGAAGGGCCCACCCACCCAGCGATCGTGCAAGCGGACGTCTTACCGAAACCTCTGGGCGGTTTTGCTGTTCTAGCTGTGTCAGACCTAAAACGACCACACTCCGGGAGGGCCGCAGAGCTGCGCCGGGCACTTAGAGCCTTCCAACCGATCGTGCTCGCCTCGCTGGCGTGCGCGGCGCTGGCCGCCGCCGCCGGCGCCCAGCCCGTGCTCGGCCCCGCCAGCGCGGTCCTGGACGGCCCCAGCGCCGACATCACCGGGCTTAGCGGGATGTCGATCGCCCGTGACGGCACTGGCGGGGTGGTCTACGTCAAGGACATCGGAGGCATCGGGCACGTGTTCATCTCAACCCTGCTCAACGGCACCTTCCAGGCGCCCCAGCAGGTCGACGCCGGCCTCGGCGGCGCCTCCTCCCAGCCGGTGATCGCGGCCGGGCGCGGGGGACCGCTGCTGATCGCCTTCATCAACGCCGGCCAGCTCTACGTGGTCAGCGCCGCCAACGCGCTCACCCCGCTGAGCGCACCGTCTCTGCTCTACTCCGGAGCCGCCAACCCGGCGATCTCGATCACCACGCAGAGCAAGGGCTATCTGGCCTTCACCTCGGTCGGCGCGGGCGGCGACGACGTCCGGGCGGCCTACTACGTCGGCGGTCAGTGGTCGCTGGTGGCCTCTCCGCTGGACGCGGCGCCGGGCGACAACGCCGGCAGTGGGAGCGGGCGCCCGGCGGTGACCGCGGCCAACGACGGCGTCGGGATCGTGGTCTGGGGCGAAGCCGGCCACATCTACTCCCGGCGCGTCTGGGGCACGGCGCCGAGCGTCGTCTACGAGCAGGCCGACGTCCCGTCGCTGTCGGGCTGGAGCGAAATAACCGCCGATCAGCCGGCCGTCTCGGCCGGAGGCGACTCCTCCTATGCGGCGGTCGTCTTCCGGGAAGTGTTCACCAACGGCTCCGCGCAGCAGGCGCGGGTGCTGTTCAACCGTCTGCACGGCTCACAGTACGACGGCATCCAGGCGGCGGACGGTCTGAGCACGCCCGGCCCCGAGGGCGCCCAGCAGCCGCAGGTGGCGGTCACCGAGTACGGGCGCGGGTTCGTGACCTCGGCCGGCGATCAGTCAGATCAGCTGTTCGCCACCCCGCTGGGCACCAACGAAGCCCTCGGGTCCTCGCTGCGCGTCGACAGCCTGCAGAACTCCGGCGCGCCCTACGCCGTCCCGGCCACGGCCGGGGTGTACTCCAACCTGATCGCCTGGCAGCAGGACCCTGGGGTGGCCGGCAGCCCTGAGATCCGCATCCGCTATGCCGAGGACGGCTTTGACCTCGGACCGGAGCAGGTCATCTCGACGCCCGGCCTGGGTCCCGCGGAGGCATCCAACGGACTCGCCGCCGCCGGCGATATCTCCGGTGACGCCGCCATCGCCTGGGTGCAGGGGACCGGCACAGCGACCCAGATCGTCGCCGCGCAGCTCTACCAGCCCCCCGGCGGGTTCGCGCTCGCCAGCCGGCCCCCGTACGCCGTCAGCGCCCATCCGCTGCTCTCCTGGACGCCGTCCCCAGAGCTGTGGGGCACCGTCACCTACACCGTCCGCGTCGACGGCGTCCCGGTGACCCAGACCACCGCCACCCTGATCCGGGTGCCGGCCACGGTCATCGACGGTCCCCACACCTGGCAGGTGACCGCCGTCAACCGGGCCGGTGAGACCAGCACCACCAGGACCGGGAAGTTCTTCGTCGACACCCTCGCCCCCCAGGCCTCGTTCACGCTCACCGGACGCCTGCGCGCCGGCTCCTACCTGCACATCTACGTGCGCTACACCGACGCGCCACCACCGGAGCCGGGCGCCGCCGCCTCAGGCGTGGCGTCGGCGCAGGTCAAGTGGGGAGACGGCTCCAGCGACAAGATCAGCCACGGCAAGTTCCACGCCTACCGCAGAGCCGGTCGCTACACCGTGACGGTGATCGTCAAGGACCGGGCGGGAAACACCACGACGCTCAGGCGCCAGCTGAAGATCGTGCCCAAATCCAAGCCCAAGCCCAAAAAGCGCCGGTCAAAGAAGGGACAGCCCAAGCACGGATGAGCCGCCGCAGACGACACGACCCGGCTCGCCCACGCTCACTTACCGATGCAGGCGCTCGGTGGCAGGCGCGGATCGGTCATGCTCACGACGCGCCAGTCGCCGACCTGGGCCAGCGTTCGCGCGGATGTCAACCGCGGATCGACGCGGGCGGGAGAGCCGTCGGTAGCATTGCGCGGCCCGATGAAGTCCACGCCGGGGGCCCGCATCGAGGTCCCGACGCGTTCCAGCGTGACGTGGAGCTTCCACGCGAGCGCCGTCTGCACGCCGTGGTTGACGGCGGCAAAGCTCGACTTGCAAGGGAACACCCCCTGGTGACCTCCGACCGCGGCGACCGCCCGGCTCAGCTGGTCAAGGGTCGAGACGGCCTGCGACGCGGCCGGCTCGGCCGCCCGCGCTTCGCTGAAGCGGGTGGTGGTGAACGGGACGCAGACGATCACCAGGACCGCCGCGACGCCCACCGCCAGCTCCGGTCCGTGGCGCTGCAGCGCACCGCCGGCGAGCAGCGACACACGGACGATGCCGACGCCGCCCAGCACGCAGGTCAGCGCGGCGGCCGGCAGGAAGAAGCGCTCGAGGCCGGGGTAGCCGTCCAGCGTCATGGCGACCACCACCACCCACCAGGCCACGATCGCCGCGCCCATCGCCAGCAGCAACCGGTCGCGATCACGCCACCAGCCGATCGCCACCGCCACGATCGCGGCGATCAGGGCCGGTAGCACCTGGAGATCGACGCCGCGGCCGACCACGGCGCGCAACACATCCGGTCCCAGATGGCCGTTGTAGTGGGCCGCGTGGGTAGCGGCCAGGAACGGCTGACCGGAGCCGACCCACGGCGGCAGGAACCACAGGAATGGGAGCGAGAACAGCCCGGCCAGGATCAGCAATCGCATCCGCCAACTTTGGAACTGCGGCACTCGGAACCACAGCCACAGCGCGTAGAGACCGATGAACGGCCACCACTCGGGTCGGATCAACCCCGCGGCCAGGCTGAGCAGGAACGCCTGCGTCCGGTGGCCGTCGAGCAGGCGATCGACGGCCCACAGGGTGGCGCCGATGAGCACAACCTCCGAGGTGCCGCGGAACCAGTAGTAGAACCAATCCTGGGTGAGCACGACCCCGATCACGGCGAGCAGACCGGCGAAGGCCCCGGGGCGCCCGCCGCCGACGAGGCGACTGGCCAGCCGCCAGGCGGCTACCAGCCCGAGCAGTCCGCCGGCGCGGGCCGTGATCACCCACAGCGTCGGAGCGGCGCCGCCGAACAGGCCCCAGACGGTCGTGAAGATGAACGGCAGCGGCTTCCACGACGGGCCGCCGCTGACCACGAAGCTGAGATGCGGGTCTGACACCTCCCGGCCCCAGACGATCCACGACCACGGGTCATAGCTGGGAACGGTGGGCAGCACCGCGGCCGACAGGACCGCGAGCAAGACGCAGCCGAGGACCATCATCCCCACCGGCGAGGCCAGGCCAGCAAAGCGCCCCGAGGAGCGAGGCGGTGAGGCGCCGGAACGCTCCCGATCAGATCGGCGCCGGGGCGGCGAATCGACGACGTCCTGGCCCAGTGGCAGGCCAGCGGCCGGCTCGGTATCCAGGCTCGCCGACTGCTGCCGGGCTGGGGAGGTCCGGCGATCGCTGGCGGGCATGCGCCGGCGATTGTAGCCACGCGGCGGTAACAAGTCGGTCAGGAGGCGCGGGAAAAGCGGCAGCGCAGGAGCGTCGCGATCACGCGGAAGCCGTCGAGCGCGGTGAGCTTCTTGCCCTCGTCGTTGGAGCGGGCGAAGTAGTGCACCTGGACCTCGAAGATCCGCTCCCCCCGCTGCACCAGCCTGGCGGTGATCTCAGGCTCGATGGCAAACCCGGCTGACGACAGCGCCAGGCTGCGGAACAGATCCGTCCTGATCATCTTGTGGCAGGTCATGATGTCGTGCAGGTAGACGTTGAACAGCAAGTTGCAGGCGAGCGTGACGCCCTTGTTGCCGAGCACGAACAGGAACGAGTGGCTCGTGTAGCCGTCGAACGCCCGCACCCCGAAGGAGGCGTTGGAGCGTCCGTCGAGCAGCGGCGGCATCAGCAGGGCGAGGTCGGCCGGGTCGTATTCCAGGTCGGCGTCGAAGATCGCCGCGAACTCGCCCTGGGCGTGGCTCAGCGCGGTCTGCACCGCGGCGCCCTTGCCCTGGTTGTGCTCGTGCTCGAACAGGCGCACGCGCTGATCCCAGCTGCCGCCGCGCAGGATCTCCCGCGTCCCGTCGGTGGACCCGTCGTCGACGATGATCAACTCCAGCTCGGACGGCAGCTCGGTCTGCAGAACCTCGGCGATCGCGCGCTCCACGCGCTCGCGTTCGTTGTAGACAGGCATCAGGATCGAGAGCATTTGGGTTAGGACTCCGGGGGTCGGCTTGGCGAGTGGCGCAGATCCAGGGCACCTGGGAGCAGCATGCCTCGCGCGCCGCCGGGTCGAGCGAGGCCGGATGCCGAGCTGGCGGCCGCCGCGAGCGCGATAGTAGCGAAAGGTGGCGCCTTCAGAGAGGTCAGCGCCCGCCCCGGAGCGTGAGCCAGCGGACAACGACCGCTCGACGAAGGGGGCTAGGAAATCCCGTGAAGGTCGATCACGAAAATGAGCGTCGCGTTAGCCGGGATCTTCGGCGGGCTGCCCGGCGCGCCGTAGCCGAGGCCGGGCGGGATGATCAGCTCGCGGCGGCCGCCGACCCGCATGCCGGGGATCCCCTGCAGCCAGCCCTTGATCACGCCCGTCAGCGGCAGCGCCGTGGGTTGACCGCTGCCGTCGTTCCAGGAGGCGTCAAACTGCTTTCCGCCCTTGTAGAGGGCCCCGACGTACTGGACGGTGACCGTCGAGCTGGCCGTGGCGACGGGGCCCGTCCCCTTGATCAGGTCCTTGATCACCAGCGTCTTGGGGGCCGGCCCGGTCGGCACGACGACCTTGGGCTTGGTCTTCAGCGCGGCCGGGAGCGGCGTCGTGCTGGTGCTGGTGGCCGACGTGGTGGTGGAGGCCGAGCTGGACGCGGTGGGGGTCGTGGCGGTGGTCGAATCGGCCGTCGCCCCGGCGGACGGGGCCAGCTGGATTCCGGCCGCTTTGGTCGAGCTTGAGCCGCAGGCTGATAGGCCGACGGCCAGCGCGACGATCACGGAGATGGCGGACAGGCGTATGTGCATCGAAGCGAGGGTAGCGAGCCCGCTCAGCCGGCGATCCGCTCGAGCACGTCGGCGTCCACGTCGAAGTTGGCGTGGACGGCTGCGACGTCGTCGGATTCCTCGAGCGTGTCGATCAGCTTCATCAGCCTGGCGGCGTCGGATTCCTGCACCGCCACGCGCGCCTTGGGTCGCTGCGTGACGTCGGCGCTCTCGGCCTCCACGCCGGCCGCGGTCAGCGCGTCTCTGACCCGGCCCAGGTCGCTGGGCTCGGTGATCACCTCGAACACGTCGTCGTCGAGGGAGATGTCCTGCGCGCCGGCGTCGATCGCCACGATCAGGTCCTCCTCGTCGTAGCGCGCGGCATCGACCACGATCACACCGCGCTTGTCGAACAGATACGACACCGACCCCGGCTCACCGAGGCTTCCGCCGTGCTTGGAGAGCGCATGGCGGACGTCGGCGCCGGTCCGGTTGCGATTGTCGGTGAGCGCCTCGATCAACATCGCCACGCCGCCGGGACCGTAGCCCTCGTAGAGCACCGTCTCGATCTGATCGGCGTCGGCGCCCTCGCCCGTCCCCTTGGCGGTCGCGCGCTCGATGTTGTCCTTCGGCATCGAGGCGTCCCGGGCCTTCTGGATCGCCAGTGCCAGCGCCGGATTGCCGTCGGGATCGCCACCTCCCTCGCGGGCGGCGACCGTCACGGCCCGGGCAAGCTTGGTGAAGTGCTGGCCGCGCCGGGCGTCGACGATCGCCTTCTTGTGCTTGATCGAATGCCATTTTGAATGACCTGACATGAGTACAAGTCTAGGTGGCACGGCGCCGTCTGCGATCAGCGACTCAGCGCGGCGGGATGCTCGCGGTACCACTGCACCGTTCTTGCCAGCCCCTCGGCCAGCGTGACCTGAGGCTCCCAGCCGGTCAGCTCGCGCAGCTTGCCGGCATCGACCCACTGGCGGTCGATCTCCCCGCTGGGAACCCCCTGTCCCCTGATCTCCGGCGCAAGCCCGCCGCCGGCCAGCTCGCATACGAGCTCAACAACGTCGAGCACCCGGTGAGGCTGGCCTCCGCCCGCGTTGAACGCCTCCCCCCTCCCCTGGCCGGACTCCAGCGCGCGCCAGATCGCCAGATAGGCGGCGACGGCATCCTCGATGTAAAGGAAGTCGCGTTCGGGCGAGCCGTCGGAGCGGATCAACGGCGGGCGCCCGGACAGCGCGGCGCCGACCGCCTCGGGGATCAGCCGAGCGCGGTTGGTGTCCCCGCCGCCGTACAGGTTCGCGCAACGAGTCACCGCCACCGGCAGTGCGAACGTGTGCCAGTAGCTGCGCGCCAGCAGGTCGGCCGCCGCCTTGGAGACGTCATAGGGATAGATCGGCGCCAGCGGCTGATGCTCGCGATAGGGCAGCTCGGCCTGTGGGCCGTAGGCCTTGTCGGAGGAGGCCACGATCACACTGCGCACCCGCTGCGTGCGGCAGGCCTCCAGCAGCAGCCAGGTGCCGCGGATGTTGGTCTCAAAGGTCGACAGCGGCGCCCGGTTGGCGGTACCGACCTGCGTCTGGGCGGCGAGGTGGAACACCGTGTCGGCCTCATACTCAGATACAGCGCGGGCAATCAGGCCGGGTTCGCAGATGTCGCCGTGGACGACGTCGACAGACTGCGCCAGATCCAGCAGCGCCAGCGCGCTGATGGCCGGCTCGTCGCGACGAATGGCCACGACGCGCGCCCCGGCTGCTAGCAGCGCGCGCACCAGCCACGCCCCCAGCAGGCCGTGGGCGCCGGTGACCAGCACCGTGCGGCCGCTCAGTTCCACAGCTGCCACGGGGCCTGCCCCCGGGCCCACAGGTCGTTGAGCAGGACGGCGTCCTTATAGGTGTCCAGGCAATCCCAGAAGCCCTGATGGCGAAACGCCCGCAGCTGGCCGTCGGCGGCGAGCTGGGCCAGCGGCTCACGCTCGAGCACGCTGCCGGTTTCCAGGAGCGCCAGCACGGAGGGCTCAAAACAGAAGAAGCCTCCGTTGATCCAGTGCTCGCTGCGCGGCTTCTCGACGAAGCCCCGGACCAGGTCGTCGCCGTCGAGCTGCGCGACGCCGAACTGGAGCTCAGGGCGGACGACGGTCATCGTCGCGCTCGCCCCATGGCCGGCGTGGAACGACAGCAGCGCCCCGAGGTCAATGTCGGCCACCCCGTCGGCGTAGGCGGCGCAGAACCCGGCGCCGCCGAGCGCCTCGGCGGCCAGATGCAGCCGGCCTCCGGTGGGCGTGTCCTCGCCCGTGTCCAGGCACCTGATTTCGCAGTCCTGGGGCCACGGCTGGGAGCTCACGAACGACGCGATCTGCGCTCCCTTGTAGCCGGTCAGCAGCACGAAACGGCGAAAGCGCTGGGCCAGATAGATCTGAATCACGTGCCAAAGGATCGGACGCCCGCCGATCTCGACCATCGGCTTGGGAATCGACTGAGTGTGCTCCTGCAGCCGCGTCCCGCGCCCGCCGCAGAGGATGACTACGCTCGGCCTCACGGCGGCGGATTATGGGCCCACGAGCCCGATCAGGCATGCGGGGTAGGATCCGGCGTTCATGACCGACGTCATCGATCCCGCGGTCTTCAAGGCCTACGACATCCGCGGCCGTTACGGCGAGCAGCTCGACGCCGCCAGCGCCCGCGCGATCGGGCGCGCGTTCACGCGGGTGATCGCCGACCTGGAGGGCAAGCGCCCGGCCGAGCTGTGCCTCGGCCTGGGCCGGGACATGCGGCTCACCGCGCCTGACATGGCAGCCGCCTATCGCCAAGGCATGTGCGCCGAGGGCGCCACGGTGCTCGACGCCGGGATGGTGGGCACGGAGATGCTCTACTACCTGGTCGGCTCGCGCGACCTCGACGGCGGGCTGATGTGCACCGCGTCGCACAACCCCAAGGCCTACACCGGCGCCAAGCTCGTCGGCCGGGGCGCGATCGCCCTGTCGGGCGACGCGGGGATCGGCGATGTCCGTGACCAGATCTCCGCCGGCCTGGGAGAACCACCCGGCGGCGGCTCCGTGCAGGAGGTCTCGGTCTGGGACGAGTTCCACGCCGCCGCGCTGAAGTTCATCGATCCGTCGGCGATCAAACCGCTGCGCGTGGTCGTCGATGGCGGCAACGGGATGGCCGGGCCGATGGTCGGGCCACTGCTGGAGGGCCTGGGGCTGGAGCTGATCGAGGCCTACTGGGAGCCTGACGGCAACTTCCCCGACCACGAGCCCAACCCGCTGCTGCCCGAGAACCGCGAGTTCATCATGCGCGAGGTGATCAGGCGCGAAGCGGACCTCGGGATCGCCTGGGACGGCGACGCCGACCGCTGCTTCTTCATCGATGAGCAGGGCGAGTTCGTCGACGGCGACTTCCTCACCGCGCTGCTGACCGAATCGATGCTCGCCAAGGAGCCGGGCGCGACCGTCCTCTACGACGTCCGCGCCAGCCGCGCCGTCGCCGACACGGCGGAGCGCGACGGCGGTAAGGCGATGATGAACCGGGTCGGGCACGCGTTCTTCAAGACCCGGATGCGCGACGAGCATGCCGCCTTCGGCGGCGAGGTCTCCGGTCACTACTACTTCCGCGACTTCTACTGCGCGGACTCGGGCGCGCTGCCGGCGCTGCTGGTGCTGGAGCTGCTCAGCGCCCGCGGCGCCGCGATGTCGGAGCTGCTGGCGCCCTACCGGTCCCGCTACTTCATCTCGGGCGAGATCAACACCGAGGTGGCCGACCCGCAGGCCAAGATCGAGGAGCTCGCCCAGCGCTATGACGACGGCGAGCAGCACCGGCTCGACGGCGTCTCGGTCGATTACCCCGAGTGGCATTTCAACGTCCGCGCCTCCAACACCGAGCCGCTGCTGCGGCTCTGCCTCGAGTCGCTGAGCTCCCGTGAGGACATGGAGCGCCGCCGCGACGAGCTGCTCGCCGTCATCCGCTCGTGACGGCGCCGGATCCGTCCGCCGCCGTACCAGCGCAGTCGCTGGCGGCCGCGGCCGCGGCGGGCATCCATCGCCTGGAGATCCCGACCCCGTTCCTGGTCGGTCGCGTCAACTGCTACCTGATCGAGGACGACCCGCTGACGCTGGTCGACACCGGCCCCAACTCGGGCAAGTCGCTCGATACGCTCGCCCGGGCGCTGGCCAAGCACGGACGCCGGATCGAGGATCTGGAGCTGATCGTGATCACCCATCAGCACGTCGACCACCTCGGCTTGCTGGAGATCCTCGCCCGCCGCTCGCAGGCCGAGGTCGCCGCGCTGCATCTGCTGGCGCCCTATCTGGAGAACTTCAACGCCAGCGCGGCCGCCGACGACGAGTTCGCGCTGGCGATGATGCGTCGCCACGGCGTGCCCGCCGACCTGGCCACGGTGCTCGGCTCAGTCAGCGCCGCCTACCGGTCCTACGGCTCCAGGGGGAATGTGACCCGTCCGCTGCGCGACGGCGATCAGCTCGCGCTGCGCGATCGAACCCTGCGCGTCCTGCACCGGCCCGGTCACAGCCCCTCGGACACGATCTTCTTTGACGAGCAGCGCCAGATCCTGATCGCCGGCGATCATCTGCTGGCGCGGATCTCCTCCAACCCGCTTTTGTCCCGCCCCCTGAGCGGCGGTGACGGCGGCGGGCGCCCGCACGCCCTGATCGACTACATGTCCTCGATGCGCGCCACCCGCGAGCTGCCGGCCAGGCTGGTCCTCTCCGGCCACGGTGCGCCGATCACCGACCATGTCGAGCTGATCGACGAGCGCTTCCGGGGATATGAGCGCCGCGCCCGCAAGCTGCTGCGGATGCTGGCCCCAGGGCCGCTCACCGCCTACGAGCTCGCTCAGGAGATGTGGGGCAACGTCGCCGTCACCCAGGCGTACCTGACGATCTCCGAGGTCCTCGGGCACATCGACCTGCTGATCGACCGCGGCGCGGTGAGCGAGGTCGATGACGGTCAGCTGACCCGATTTCAGGCGCTCGCCGGCGCTGTCTAGGGCCGGGGTCAGTAGAAAGCCGCAGCGATCGCCGGATAGCTACGGATTGGCCCGCGGCGCGGCCGAATACCGCCTGCGCCACCGCGACGGCCGCGTCGTGTGGGTGCGTGACGATGCGATGCTGGCGGCCAGCGGTGACCGCGGCGGACCGACGGTGCTGATCGAAGGCCGGCGAGCTCCGTTCGGCGTGCTCGGTCTGCATTCGCACCAGCCGCGCGACTACCAGGCGGGGGACGTCGATTTCGTCCGATCGCTCGCCAACGTGCTGGGAGAGGCCGTCGAGCGCCTGCATCGGCGACGCTCGCTGACCGCGATCCTGATCCTGGCTCGGTATCTGACGGACTTCCGCGGGGTGGCTCATGGGTAGGCGGAGTTTCCGGGGCGTAGTGGCGAGACCGTTGCGGTCTGGCATTCGTAGGCGCCCTGGGGGATCGAGACGTGCAGCGTCGCGGTGTCGTTGGGCGGGATCACCTGCAGTCCGTAGGCGGTCGTGCAACCGGCGCTGGAGCTGGCGCCATGCGTTACCCCGAGCCGGAAGGACACGCTCGCCCCGGGCGCCACGACCAGCGCCACGGCCGGCGTGGAGCCGAAGAAGTCGTGGGTGGTGCGGGTGGAGTCGGTTGGCAGCGGGGCCCCGGATCGATCGAGGAACTGGACGCCCGGGTAGCCGAACGTGCGACAGCTCGCGGAACTCGTGTTGCGCAGCACGAAGCCGAGCTCGCCGTGCCCCGTGGCCCCCTGCCCGCCCAGGAACGACAGCGCCAGTCCCGCGGCCACGCAGGCACCCGAGCCCGACGGGGTGGTCGAAGATGTCGTCGGGGTAGTACTCGAGTTCGCCGTCGTGCTTGAACTCACTGGCGTCGTGGCGGTGCTCGTGCCCGTGGCGCCGGTGGTCGCCGAGCTGGCGACCGTCCGGGTGCTCACGGTCGTGGTCGAGCCTCCGCAGGCGGCGAGACCCAGCGCGGCGAGCAGCGTAAGCATGGCAACCGGAACCCGCATACCCTTCTTTTCGTCCCCAGACGCGTCAGATCCTGCCTGCGCGTCAAGCAACTTGGATTCCAACCAATCAGAGATCAGCGACCCCGCTGGCGCCTGGCTCGCCAAGCACGATCCCTTCTGGGGTCCACAGCTGGTCGCGGCGGCGGCGATCCTGCTCGACCTGGCGCTGCCCGAGAAGCTCACGATCCGTCCGACCTGGCTGCTGCCCGCCCTGGAGGGGCTGGCGCTGGCCGGGCTGATACTCGCTTCGCCGCACCCGAGGATGCGCCATTCGCCGCTGCGACGCCACATCGCGATCGCCCTGATCGGCCTGGTCAGTGCCGCCAACACCTTCTCGCTGGTGCTTCTCTGCCATTTCCTGCTGCACGGCGGCAAGTCAAACGGGCGCGCGCTGATCGGATCCGGCATCGTGCTGTGGGTCACCAACGTGCTGCTGTTCGGGCTGTGGTACTGGCAGCTGGACCGTGGCGGACCGCTGGCGCGGGCGCTGGAACCCCAGCCCGCGCCGGATTTCCTGTTCGTGCAGATGACCGAGCCCAGGTGGGCGCCGGCCGATTGGCGGCCGGGATTGGTCGACTACCTGTACACCTCGTTCACCAACGCGACCGCCTTCAGCCCCACCGACACAATGCCGCTCACCCCCACGGCCAAGTGGCTGATGAGCGCACAGGCGCTGACCGCGCTGCTGACGATCGGGCTGGTGGTCGCCCGGGCCGTCAACATCCTCAGCTGAACATGCACCCGGTCCGTCAACATTCCCAGCATCACTGATGCGCCATCCTCCGGGCACCCAGAGCCCCCGCCGCCGTCGCCAGCTCGACTGGGAGCTGATCTCATGCGGGATCCACGGCCACGCGCTGGTCAGCACCGAGGCCCGTGAGCTGCGCCCGCAGGACGCGCTGGTCGCTGCCGACCAGGGCGATGTCCGCTGGCACCGCTGCCTGCGCTGCGACACCTGGATCGCCCTCCCCCGCCCCCCGGCGGCCCGGGACCAGCATCCCCCCGATCGGGAGGCGATCGTAGTGCCCCTGCGCGGCAAGGCGCTGCGTGACCGGATGGTCTTGCGGCTGATCGCCGTCGACCGGGTCCTGCATTTCGTGATCCTCGGTCTGCTGGGGATCGCCGTGCTGGCGTTCGCCGCCGATCGCCGGACCCTGCGCGGCGCCTTCTACCGGGTGCTGACCGATCTGCAGGGCGGTGTGGCCGGCGGCCCGGTCCAGAACTCCGGACACGTCGGCATCGTGCGTGACCTCGACAAGCTCTTCTCGCTACGCAGCGGAACCCTGCGCGAGGTCGGCATCGCGCTGCTGGCCTACGCCCTGCTGGAAGGCGTCGAGGCGGTCGGGCTGTGGTTCACCAAGCGCTGGGCGGAGTACCTCACTTTCCTGGCCACCTCGATCCTGCTGCCGCTGGAGATCTACGAGATCATCGACCGGGGAACCGTGCTCAAGGTGATCGGTTTCCTGATCAATCTGGCCGTCGTCGTCTATCTGCTGTTCGCCAAGCGCCTGTTCGGTCTGCGGGGCGGCGGCGCGGCCGAGCGGGCCGAGCGCGACCGGGAGATGGATTGGGGGACGATCGAGTCGGCGACGCTGGCCGTACCGGGTGGCGCGGCGCCCGCGGGGGTCGGCGCGTGACCTCGCCGGACGCCCTGCCCGAGCTCGACGAGGACGCCGTCGAGGCGGAGATCCGCAAGATCGGCGTCGACCTGGCGGCGGCGTTCCCCGCCCCGTCGCGCAACCCGCTGCGAGCCCTCGACGCGCGAGCGATGGAGCTGGCCTCCAGCGACCGCGAGCTGCGCGCGGCGCTGTTCCGGTTCGTTGACGTAGTCCCGGCCTGCCGCTCGCTCGACGATCTCGCCCGGCACCTGGCCGGTTTCCTGGGCGAGCTGCCCGAGGTCACGGCCCCGGTCGCCGCGGCCATGAGGATCTCCCACACCAAGCCCGGGCGGGCCGCGCTGGGCGCCGCCGCTGCCAGCGGCGTGCGCCACATGGCGCACCGGTTCATCGTCGGTGAGAACCCGGCGGCCGCGCTCGGCGTGCTGGCCCAGCTGTGGCGACGCGGGGTGGCGAGCTCCGTCGATCTGCTGGGCGAGGCGACCGTGACCCAGGCCGAGGCCGACCGCTACGCCGGACGCTGCACGGAGGCGCTGGAGCAGCTGGCCACCGCCGCGCGCGCGTGGCCGAGCCGGCCGGTGCTCGAGGCCGACGCCAGCGGCCCGCTGCCGCGCGCCAACGTCTCGGTCAAGGTCTCGGCGCTGACCCCGCTGCTGCGCCCTGACGCGCCGGAGCTCGGCCAGCGTGACGCGGAGGCGCGCCTGGCGCCGCTGCTGCGTCACGCCCGCGCGCACGGCGCGCACATCCACATCGACATGGAGTCGCTGGACTCCCGTGAAGCGGTGCTGGAGCTGGTCCTCAAGCTCCTGTCCGCCGAGGAGTTCTCCGACGGGCCCTCGGTGGGGCTGGTGCTGCAGGCCTATCTGCGCGACTCGCCTGACCAGCTGACCCAGGTGCTGAGCTGGGCCACGGAGTCGCGGCGCACGCCGCCGCTGCAGGTGCGCCTGGTCAAGGGGGCCTACTGGGACCACGAGCTCGTGCAGTCGCGCCAGCACGGCTGGCCGGTGCCCGTGTTCGAGGACAAGCCCGATTGCGATCGTAATTTCGAGGCGTTGACGCGCCGGCTGCTGGCGGCGCGCCCGGCGGTTCGGGTGGCGATCGCGTCGCACAACCTGCGCTCGGTGTCGCACGCGATCGCCGTCAACCGGCTGCTGGGCGGCGAGGACCGCGAGCTGGAGCTCCAGGTGCTGCGCGGGCTGGGCGACGAGCTGCAGGATGCCCTGGCAGCGCGGCGCTTCCGGGTGCGGACATACTGCCCGGTGGGCGACCTCGTCGCCGGCATGGCCTACCTCGTGCGCCGCCTACTTGAGAACACCTCCAACGAATCCTTCCTGCACGAGCAGGCCATCGGCACCCCGCTGGAGCAGCTGCTGCGGGCGCCATGAGCGGCCCTGAGGTCAGCCCCCGCTAATGCCCGGTCCGTTCGCCAACGAGCCGGTCCTGGAACTGCGCCGCGCGGCCGTGCGCGCCCAGCTCGCCGACGCGCTTGAGCGCGTCGACCGCCAGCTGCCGATCCGCGTGCCGGCGCTGGTCGGCACCGGCGAGCGTGCCGGCGATCAGCTGCTCTCCAGCGACCCGGGGCAACCGGAGCGGATCGTCGCACAGGCGGCGGCGGCCGATCGCTCCGAAGTCGACGCGGCCGTCGCTGCCGCCCGAGAAGGTCAGCGTGACTGGCAGCAGATCGGCGCCGCCGCACGGGCGCAGGCACTGATCGCCGCCGCGGCCTGGTTGCGCGAGCGGCGGCTCGAGCTGGCAGCGCTGGAGGTGCGCGAGTGCGCCAAGCCGTGGATCGAGTCCGATGGCGACGTGTGCGAGGCAATCGACTTCCTGGAGTACTACGCGCGGGCGGCAATCGAGCTCGAGCGCGGGCGCGAGCTGCTGCAGGTGCCCGGTGAGCGCAACGAGCTGCGCTACGTGCCGCGCGGGGTCACGGCAGTGATCTCGCCCTGGAACTTCCCTCTGGCGATCCCGTGCGGGATGACCGCGGCGGCACTGGCGGCCGGCAACGCGGTGGTCCTCAAGCCCGCCGAGCAGTCGCCGGCGATCGCCTACCGGCTGGTGCAGGCCCTGCGCGCCGGGGGCGTGCCACCGGCGGCGATCTCGCTGCTGGCCGGCGAGGGCGATGTCGGCGCCGGGCTCGTCGGCCATCCTGAAGTGCAGACGATCGCGTTCACCGGCTCGCTTCCGGTGGGGCTGGAGATCATTCGCGCCGCCGCCGAGGTCGGCCCCGGCCAGCGCCACCTCAAGCGTGTCGTGGCCGAGCTGGGCGGCAAGAACTGTGTGATCGTCGACTCCGACGCTGATTTGGACGAGGCGATCCCGGCGATCGTCGATTCCGCCTTCGCCTACGCCGGGCAGAAGTGCTCGGCGGCGTCACGGGTGCTGGTGCACGAGGCGATCTCCGAGGCGCTGCTGGAGCGCCTGGCCGGAGCCGTGCGCACGCTCGTCGTCGGCCAGGCCCAGGAGCTGGGCACCGACGTGCCCCCGGTGATCGAGCGCTCGGCCCGCGATCGCATCGATCGCTACGGCGAGCTGGCGGCCCGGCAGGGGCGGGTCGTCGCCCGCGCGCAGACGGTGCCCGATCAAGGCTGGTTCTGCCCCCCGACCGTCGTCAGCGAGCTGGCGCCGGACTCCCCCGTACTCGCCGAGGAGGTGTTCGGGCCCCTGCTGGCGGTGCAGTCGGTGGCCAGCGTGCAGCGCGCCTGCGACCTCGTCGACGAGCTGCCGTTCGCGCTCACTGGTGGACTGTTCGCCCGCGACCCCGCGACCGTCCGCTACGTGCGCGAACGCACCCCGGTGGGCAATCTGTACGTCAACCGCGGGATCACCGGAGCGATGGTCGCCCGCCAGCCGTTCGGCGGCAACCGGCTGTCAGGAACCGGGACCAAGGCCGGCGGCCCGGACTACCTGCTGCAGTTCGTCGAGCCGCGAGCGGTGACGGAGAATACGATGCGCCACGGGCTGGTCGTCTGAGCGGGCGCGCGGGCCAGAAGCTCCCGGTTTGGGACGCAGGCTTGCAATCTCGGTGTACCGAGTCGATCATCATGGGTAGTCGATGGTCATGTCGCTCTCATCGGTGTGGAGGATCGCGCTAGCAGTCGCCCTGGGGGCCTTGATCGTGGTCAGCGTCTACGGGCGCGGGCCCCGCCGCTCGGCGCCGCCCGGCGAGCTGCGCCGGCTGGTGCTCTGCGCGCTGGGGCTCTACGCCGTCGGCGCACTTGCGTCGCTGACCCACCATCGCGTGCTCGGAGGGCTTGTCTGCGCGACCGGGATCGCCACCTGCGCGCTGGCCGCCTGGCTGTCGCGCGGACAGGATTCAGAGGGTCCACCGCGGGCCGATGAGCCGGGCGACGTACCGCCGCCCGATCCGGGCGGACGTCCGGAGCTTGACTGGAACGCGTTCGAGCGCGAGTTCCACGAGTACGCGCGGCAACTGCGCGAGCCCGCCGGCCGTCGCTAGTGCGGTTGGGCGCCGGGCGTCGCGCGCCCGTCGACTCCCAGCAGCAGCTGGTGCAGGCGGGTCTCGCCTGACAGCTCCGGATGAAAGGCGACCGCGAGCAGGTTGTCCTGCCGGACGGCGACCGGATGGCCGTCCACCCGCGCCAGCACCCGCACGCCGTCCCCGTGCTCGGCGATCCAGGGCGCGCGGATGAACACGGCGTGCACGGGTCCGCCGTCCACGCCCGCCAGGTCGAGATCGGCCTCAAACGAGCGCAGCTGACGGCCGAACGCGTTGCGCTGCGCGCGGACGTCGAGCACCCCAAGGTGATCGCGGTCAAGCATGATCATGCCCGCGCAGGTGCCCAGCACCGGCGTCCCTGCGCGAGCCAGCACCCGCAACGGGTCGCCGAGACCCTCGCGCTGGATCCCGAGCGTCATCACGGTCGATTCCCCACCGGGGATGATCAGCGCATCAAGATCGTCCAGATCTGCGGGCACGCGCACCTCACGGGGGGTCGCGCCGAGCGTGCGCAGGATCTTGGCGTGCGCCGCGAAGTCGCCCTGCAGGGCCAGAATTCCGACCAGCGGCACGTCGGCCGGGAGCTACCAGCCGCGGGGCGCGAGCAGTTGCTCTGACTCGAGCTTGGAGGTCTCGAGGCTGACCATCGGCTGACCGAGGCCGGTCGAGGCCGCCGCCACCCGAGCCGGGTCCTGGAAATGGGTGGTCGCTTCGACGATCGCGTTGGCGCGGCGCTCGGGATCCTCGGACTTGAAGATCCCCGAGCCGACGAACACGCCCTCGGCGCCGAGCTGCATCACCAGCGCGGCGTCGGCCGGCGTCGCGATCCCGCCCGCGCAGAACAAAACGACCGGCAGGCGCCCGTCGGCGGCCACCGAGAGCACGAGGTGCAACGGCGCGCCGAGCTCCTTGGCCGCGGTGGCCAGTTCGGCCTCGTCCAGCACTCCGAGCCGCCGGACCTCGCCCCGGATCTTGCGCAGGTGGCGCACCGCCTCGACGATGTCGCCGGTTCCGGCCTCGCCCTTGGAGCGGATCATCGCCGCGCCTTCGCCGATCCGCCGCAGCGCCTCGCCGAGATTGGTGGCGCCGCACACGAACGGCACCTTGAACATCCACTTGTCGATGTGGTTGGCCTCGTCGGCGGGCGTGAGCACCTCAGATTCGTCGACATAGTCGACCTCTAGCGCTTCGAGCACCTGCGCCTCGGCGAAATGGCCGATCCGCGCCTTGGCCATCACCGGGATCGTGACGGTCTCCTGGATCCGCCGGATCATCTCCGGATCCGACATCCGCGCCACGCCGCCATCCCGGCGGATGTCTGCCGGGACACGCTCGAGCGCCATCACCGCGACGGCGCCCGCGTCCTCGGCGATCTTGGCCTGCTCAGGAGTGACCACGTCCATGATCACACCGCCCTTGAGCATCTCGGCCAGGCCGGCCTTGACGGTGAAAGTGGCTTCGTCGCGTGGTCGGTCGGGCTGTTCTGGCATCTGCGTTAAGTGTAGCCGGGCGATAGCGTGTGGCGCCATGTCCGCGTCGGTGTTCGAGCGCACGCAGGAAGGCTTCTCGGCCACCGAGCTCGCGCGCGGTCCGTGGGATCCCCAGGCCCAGCACGGCGGCGCGCCGGCGGCGCTGATCATGCGTGCGCTGGAGCGCTGTGAGCCCGCCCACGAGCTGGTGCTGGCGCGCGTCAGCTACGAGTTCTTGCGCCCTGCGCCGCTGGGGCCGCTCTCCCTGCACACCGAGCTGGTCAGACCCGGCAAGCGCGTGCAGCTGCTGGAGGCGTCGCTGCGCACGCCTGACGGTACCGAGGTCGTCAGGGCCCGGGCGCTGCGCGTTGCAGCCACCGACGTGGCGAGCTCGGGGCAGCGGTCATCGCCGGTGCCCGGACCCGAGGCGGCCGTCGCCAACGACTTCCGGGCGAGTCAGACTATGTTCGCGACCGACGCGCTGGAGATCCGCTTCGTGGCCGGCGCCTTCTACCAGCTCGGCCCGGCCACCGCGTGGCTTCGCCTGCGCCACCCGCTGGTCGACGGCGAGCAGCCCTCGCCGCTCCAGCGCCTGGCCGCGGCCGGGGATTTCGGCAACGGCATCAGCACGCCGCTCTCCTGGGATGAGTACATCTTCATCAACCCGGACCTGACGCTGTACATCGAACGGGCACCGGTGGGGGAATGGATCTGCCTGCAGTCTGAGACGCGCGTGACCTTTGGGGCGATCGGGATCGCCCAGAGCGTGCTGTATGACCGCCAGGGCCGGGTCGGCCACGCCACCCAGGCGCTGCTGGTCACGCGCAAGCCGGTCGCCGCGTGAGCGGCGGCTACTTCAGGCGGAAGGCTTTGATGCGCACGTCGTACTGCTGGGCGTCGCGGGCATAGACCCCGTAGGCCAGTGCTTGGATCAGCGACAGCAGCGCAGTGTGGGAGCGCACGAACGCGGGCGTGTTGGACGAGTAATACAGGCGGATCCGCGCCAGCCGCGCCACCTCTGACAGGGTGGCGTCGGTGATCGCCAGCGTCTGCGCCTTGCGGTGGCGCGCGAGCTTCATCGTGCGCGTGATCAGCGGATGCGGCCGCCCGGCCGAGAGCCCGATCACCAGCGTCTGCTCGTCGATCCGACTCAGGCGCCCCAGCGCCTCCTGCGAGGGGCTGGCGACGATCTCGGCGCGCAGGTCCAGCAACATCAGCAGGTGACGCAGGTAGCTGGCGAAGAACGCCATCTGGTCGGTGCCGGCGATCAGCACCTTCTCGGCCGATACGATCGCGTCGACCGCCGCCTCGACGTCGGAGCGCGAGAGCTTGTGCGCGGTGTCCTCGACGTTGACGTGATCGGCGGCCAGCGCCGCCTCGAACTCGGTGTGGTCAAGCGAGAACAGCGGCGCGGCGGCCAGGGTCTCGGCGGCCCCAGACGGCCGGCGCCGGTATTCGTCCCGGGCGGCCTGCTGGAGCTCGGGGAAGCCTTCAAACCCCAGCGCCTGTGAGAAGCGGACTACGGTGCTCGACGAGGTGCTCGCGCGTCGTGCCAGCTCCTCAGCGGTCTGGAACGCGGCTTCGTCGAGATGGTCGACGATGTATTGGGCGACGTCCTTCTGCGACCGTGAGAACTCGTCAAAGCGGGCGCGGATGTACGACGATAGGGCCTGGTGGCCGTGGGCCGCCTCGAGGCTGGCGGTCGGAGTGGATGAATGCTTCATGGGCAGGCGTCTGATTCGACGCCCCCCGCCGGCGTTCCTTCAGGATCTCGCCGGACGGTGCATGATCCGCTCGTTCGGAGCCATGAATCCGAACCGCGAATACAGCCCGTGGGCGTCCTTGGTGGCCAGCGTCCAGCCGAGCTTGGCCTGGGGTCCGTTGTCGACCGCCTCGCGGACCAGTTCGACCCCCAGGCCGCGGCCGCGGTACTCCGCCAGGACATAGACGTCACACAGCTGGGACACCTGGACGCCGTCGGAGATCACGCGGGCGAAGCCGATCTGGCGCTCCCCGTCGTAGACGCCGAGCACGCGTGCGGCCTCGCTGATCGTGCGCGCCACCTCCGACCGCGCGCGCCCACCGGCCCAGTAGGACTCAAAGCTCAGGTACGCGTAAACCGCATCGACGTCGATCCGCGCCGCGTCGTCGTCGAGCTCCAGGCCGCCGGACAGCTCACGGCGCAACGTCCGCTACTCGCCGAATCCCTGCTGACGTTCCTGATTCTGCTTGCGCTCCGCAATCACCTGGGCGACGACGTACACGATCAGCACGTTCGCGATCACCCCGATCCCCAAGAACGTGATCAGCAGCGCGAGTGTCTGGCCAAAGGAGCTCGGCGAGTCGCCGAGGCCGAGGATGCTTGCAGCGATCAGCATCGTGGTCGTAAGCATATATCTCGCAACGGCAATCAAGAGCCGCCACGCGGTCGGCAGACCGCAACCCTCGTCAGGGCCGTCGGGAATCGGTAGCTTGCCAACGCCGGCCCGGTAGCTCAGTTGGTTAGAGCAGCGGACTCATAATCCGTCGCGCGCAGGTTCGAGTCCTGCCCGGGCCATGGCAAATGCCTGTAAATCAGCGCTTTTGGGTTTGTGAAATATTGCTACTAAGTGGCTAGGCTCCCCAAGCTGTTGGCGTAGTTGCCATGGTTTGCGGGGCTTTTGATGGGTGATCTGAGCGCCTCAATCAGGCTCTCCAAAGAGCACAAGGGCCGCCCCAGACGTGAGCCGGTGTGGATCGGGCGCTACCGGATCGTCGGCAAGGATTCGGCCCGGGTTCTGGGCAAGGCGTGGACCAAGCCGATCAGACGATTGACGCGCGAGGGCATCGCGGATTTCCGGGCCGGGTTGACCGACCGCGACCTCGCCGCCAGCACACACTCAACCAGACGCGCGCGATCGTCCGCGGAATCTTCGCCCTCGCGGTCGAGCGCTACGACCTCGAGGACGACGTGTCGATCGCGTTCAAGCGTGCCAAGACCCGGCGGGCGACCTCGGAGAAGATCAGCTGCTACCCGCCCGATGAGGTCATGCGCCTCGTCGCGCACGCCGCGAACGAGCAGGACGCGGCGCTGTTCCTAACCGCGGCGTTCACCGGCCTGAGAGCCAGCGAGCTGCGCGGTCTGCGCTGGCGCTCGGTCGACTTCGCCGGCTCGCTGCTCCACGTCGAACGCGGGTTCACCGACGAAGGCGGCGAGGACCTCCCCAAGAGCTACCGGGTGCGCTCCGTGCCGCTGATGCCCCAAGTCGCACTTGCCCTCACGGGTCTGCGCAGGCGCGAGTACTTCACCGATGACGACGAGCTCGTGTTCGTCAACGAGGTCGGCGACGTGCTCGGCTACGACTCGCTCGTCCGGCGCTACCGGACGGCGCAAAAGCACGCCGGCGTCCGCCGGCTCCGCTTCCACGACCTGCGCCACAGCTTCGGAACGATGGCCGTGCGCCAATTCCCGATCACCGACGTGCAGACCTGGATGGGCCACGCCGACATCGCCACCACCCGTAAGTACATCCACTACGCACCCCAGCCCGAGGCCGCCGCCGCCTCGGCGCGCTCGTCAGCGAACAGCTCGGCCAGGTCTCAGAGCTGCGCCGCGTCAGCTGACCAAGCGCGCGCCAGGCGACGGGAGCAAGCAAACACCAGCATCGAGTCGCGGTCGCCATCAGGGGCGACGAACTACAACTCGAGTGCTCGAATCCGGGGCGAACGTACGAGCGCAGGATCGCTCGGCCGCGGACGTGGATCCGGTCCGGCGGCAGACGTTGGGTCCGGCCGGCAACGTCCTCTGGCAGGCCGCTTCGGCGACGGCGAGGTCCGCTGCCCACCGCTCGCGCTGCAAAAGCTCGACCGCGCCAGCGCAACCTGACCGTGCCATCCGGTTCTCAGCGGTAGCGACGCGGTTCGCCCGCCGCCGACCAATCCGGCAACCCCTCTCCCTGACCGCGGAGATACTCCAACGTCCCTACGGCCCTCTCCCAGTCTGACCCGCTCGAGCCGCAGAACTTCCACAGCTCGCGCGCCGAACGCTTGTAGCGGTGGATCAGCTCATCCAACTCGAACACGCCGAGCTCGCCAGAGTCGAACCGCGCAAACCCATCCGGGACCCGGTCCAGCAGGAGCCGCAGCTGCTCCTCGTGATAGGCGCCCAGCCCGGGCGGGCTCTGCACTCGGAGCCGGCAGATAGTCATAAGCTGCTCATCTTGATGCTATGATGCACAGATGGCAAAGGTGCGGACAACGCTGACGATCGACGAGGATGTCTTGCGCTGGGTCAAGATCCGCGCTGCGCGCACCGGAAAGCCAGACAGTGCCGTGATCGAGGAATCACTACGCCGAGATCTCAAGCTCGACCTGCTCGACGAGATGTGGTCACGCAACGAGCTCCCCGAAGACGACGCTGCCGCACTGGCTGTCGAGGCACAGCACCGCACCCGCCGCCGCTAGGCCACGTTGCGCGCCGTCCTCGACGTCAACGTTCTGATCTCCGCCACCCTGTCCGCACGCGGGGCGGCCGCGCGTATCGTGCGCGCGTGGCGCAACGGCGGATTCGAGCTGGTCGTGTCACCGCTGCTACTCGAAGAACTCCAGCGCGCATTCAGCTATCCCAAGATTCGAGAGCGCATTACCGCCGAGGAATCCCACCAGTTCGTTCGGCTGCTCGAGCACGAGGCGATCGTTGGTGCCGACCCCGACGAGGCTCCGCCGGCTCGCTCGCCGGACCCAGGCGACGACTACCTTCTCGCGCTCGCGGCCAGCGTGCGCGCGGTGTTGGTTAGCCAGGATCAGCATCTCCTATCACTCCGTGAGCGCTATCCGGTCCGCACGCCGCTCGAGTTCGTCGGACTCCTCGACGGGATCGACTGATCAGCGATCGTCAGGCGTCGGAGTCCTGTCCCAATCCTCGGGCACCTAGACGCGTCGCAAACCAGGTGTCCGCCATGCCCGGCCGGTGCGCTTGCTCTTGGGCGAATGCGCAAGCGGCGAGCCCGGCGTCGGCAGTCCGGCTGGCGCCGCTCGTTCCACGCGATTGCGGAAGCGAGAAGCGCCGGCGTCGCGAGGCATAAGCAGCGGTGGCCGGGCGTTCCATCGGGACCGTCGCTGCTCGTCCGGTCGGCGGTTTCCTCA
>ODAK010000994.1_pt1 | contig 31955 bp, 19 predicted proteins | sample 1539591 | NCBI WGS metagenome assembly ODAK01 (sample SAMEA3539303, study PRJEB22396) | soil metagenome | biome: tundra; feature: field; material: soil | place: USA | collected 2010-05 | depth 0.15 m | reverse complement strand
ACTCGACTGTGGCCTCAATATCACCTGTGCCTAGCTGTCTCCAAGTCCAGTGACCAGCCACAAAACTCGGTGGCTGCCCGTCGTGAAACGGCTGGCTGTGATATGTCACGGCTGCTTTCTCGTTTGCCAACCGTATAGCGACTACCTTTGCTTGGTCTGCGGTCAGCGATGCGGTCTGATGTGTGCTGGTGCAACCGACTAGCAATAGTGCGACAAAAAAGATGCGTGATGTTTTCATAAAGTGTAATGCCGCCTAACGTAGAAAGCTGAGCCACCGCCGACTCGCGGCGTGAACCGCGACAGCGGAACTGACAACGCCAACGGCGGTTGGCTCCGGCGACTTGTTAGGCCACGAAATCGTGATGCTCATAATAAAATCAATCATGCAGGCTTGTCTCTCTCCATTTCCGACCGTGCCAAAATCTCTCGCACGGTTGGATGCCGACAAAAGCTTCTGGCGCCAAAGCTGACGGTGTGTGGACAGCGGCTGCACCACGAGGACAAGCAATAATAATAACTGTCGAAAGCCTCTTTGACGCGACAAGTGGCGATGTCGGGAAATCCATTTGGTGGATGATGTTTATTGGTATGTGGCATCGTGGCCTAACAGTATGGTTATGCCGCTGAGCGTGCATGGCACCATGCACGGCTGGTTTTTGTAACCTGTCTTGTTATCATGCTTCTATGAAAGCGGACTTGCGAATTTCTGTCAAAGAGTATTATTGCAACAACAACCTCAAAATTCTCACCGGGAAAGGCTCTGGGCTTTTTTGATGTCGCTGCTGGTCGCGCGCATTGACCGGGCGGGCGCATTCGTCTCGTATTCGCGCAGGAGCCACATGAGCGAGTAAAGATCCACCACTTTAATTTCATCGCCGGCCAGCCGGCGGAGTTCCTGCTCAACCGCCGCGTGCCAGGCGGGCGTTTTGAGAATGGAGCGAAAAACATAAAATTGATGTGCTGGATCACGCGTCTGATGGCGGATGGCGCGGGCGGCTTCCGCCGGACTGCCATCGAGATCGGCCCGCATCGGCAGATACGGCATGTCCCGATGAACACCTTCGTAGTTGGTCTGGTAGGCGACAATTCCATCCGGCGAAAACCGGGCGTAGGCGTCCAGCCCCGTGAACGTCAGTTTTGGCGCGTATCCGTCAATGATGAAGCCGGTGAGGCTGATGTCCCACTGTTTGTAAAGCCGGTCGCAATGTTTTTCCCAGACCTCCAAACCGGAGGGCAGGCCGGAGAAGGGTCGCGGCGGCGTGAGGTAGCTTGGATTCAGATAGCCAGCACCGGAATCCCCAGCGACAAACCAATCGTTGGTCGTGCGATGTTCCCGCGCCCAGGCCATGCCGAGCGGAAATCGTTCGCACAAATTGGGATTGAACGCCCACGAAAGCGGCGTGCTGCCACGCGCCGGGTCGCGCCACATGGCGGGAAGCTTCCGATATAACCAAGCCGCCGAATCGTAGTCGCCCACATAGATAGCAAGGTAAGTTCGCGGCGCAATTTTGCCCCCGGCATCCAGCAAGCCTTGCGCGGTGAGCGTTGCTCGCGTCGGTTTTGGATTCTGCGGATAGTGGGCGGCCAAAGGATAGTGTTGATAAAACGATGCGTTCGCCATCGCGCCGAGTCCGAGCGCATCGGCATCCATGTAGGCGTTGAAGCAGGAGAGGATTTCGGCGTAATGCCATTCGGTCGGCACTCCGCCATGCTGGCCGCCGGCGAACCACGCTGGGCAGCGTTCCGAAGTATATTTGTAGGCCCAAGGCACGAAGCCGGACACATGAATGACGCCGTTCCCGTGAAAGCGGTCGTAAGCGGCGCGCAGCAATTTTTTCAACGTGTCGGGATCGGTGCCCGGACGCTGCTGCGGATCATCCACAGGAACTTCGTCATCCCAGACACCCAGATCAAACACCACGCCGCGCCGGGCGATCACAAAGTCCTGATTGCACAGCGTGTGGTTTTCCGGCGCCGCAGCCTTCCAGCAGTTCAGCCAGAACGTATCAAGATAGTAGCCCATGCAAAGTGGATTGGCCTTGCCGTTGCGGACATAGTTTTCAATCAGCCACAGGTAGGCGTCGCATTTGGCACTGCCGGAAGACAACACACTGGTGCCGGGAATCATGCCGGTGCCGGTGAACAGCGGCGCACCGTCTTCGCGTAGCAAACTCATCTTAACTGGTATCGCGTTCGTCGCGGCGGTCAGGCGATGATAGAGTGAACCGGCCTGCGCATCGAATCGCAACGGCAGCAGGTCATCGCATCCGGCAATAGTCGAGGCCAGGTTGGCGGTGGCGGGAACGCGTTCATCCCAGACAACCGCACCGTGATAAAAACTTTGAAACCGTTTGAGCAATGCTTCCAAACTAATGACGCGGACAATTTCTCGCTTGGCCAGCCAGCCGTCCGGTTGCGTCATCTGCTCCCACCAAAAGTCGTCCGGCTCTTTGACGTAGCGGATGAAGAGCCGTGGCCGGTCGCGATTCACCAATCCTTCCAAAGCGGCGACCAGATGCGATTCATCCCAAAACCGATGGCGCTGACGCTCGTCGTTTAAGTCGAGTTGGAAAAGATACGTCAGGTCGAACAGGACGATCGGTTCAGCCGAAACGTTCGTTGACGTTTGGCCAGCCGTTGTTAGTTCAGCCATCAACTTCAACGGAAAAGTTAGGCTCATCAACAGCGTCATCAGCAGCGAAAGACCTAGCGTTTCGCGAGGACGCGCGGCGTTGTTGGCAAAATGTTTGAGCATTGGTTTGCGCCCAAGCTTGGAAAGCGGATTCCATCCCCGCAAGCTTTTCTCTGACGCCGGCGGTCGCTGACTTGGATGAGATTTATCGAGGGCCATGCACCGACGACTGGTATCAGCGATTCCATTCGTAGGCTGCCAAGCAGAGAGCATCCCCAAGTTCAACTATTTATTTGACGGGTCAAACGGCTTGGAGAATTTTTTGCCCTTTAAAAACTCACGGTCCATGCCCGCCAGGGCCGCCTTCATGCGCCGCACATGGTCGTGCCATTCGCTTTGCACCTGCTCCACCGGGCCGATGATTTCCTCAAACGCTTCAAGCCCTCCGCCACGTTGAATCAGCCGCAGGGCGCGGTCATGATATTTTTCGCTCTCAAATATAAAGTAGGTGAGCGTCCACCAATGCAGATAGTAAAGATTAACTTTCTCGTTCATGCTTGGACCACTGCTGCCGGTGATGATGGCCCGCAGTGGAATCACGCTGCCGTTTTTGATGTTCTCGGTCAGGTTGGAACTGGTGGCAAGATCATCAATCCACCAGACCGGATAGGTATTTAAATCAATCCGCCCCACGGCGAGTGTGTCAGCCGTGATTCGGCTGGTGGAAAAATATTCGGCCAGTCCTTCCTCCAGCCACTTGGCGAGTTCCAAATGGGCCCCCTCATGGTTCAGTTGATGGACGCATTCATTAATAAAAGAATACTAATGTTTTATTGGGAAAACCTCAATTCCTAGGGCAATCTGCCGTTCCATGCCCGTTCGCTCAAGCTGGAAATCAAACCGCCGTAACGAGCCTCTAAACGTCAGGAAACGGTCTATATGCACGTCACGCGGATTATTTTAAACGATATAAAATCTGTTCTCTAAAGTCGCGGGGTTCAAAAAATCGCCGCAATCCCCGTCTTATTCTGCCATAAATACCTCCAATGCAATTGTTTATCAAGTGGTTCAAACTCTTGACGCCACTTTTTTGAAACATTTGCTTGAAATCTACCACAGGCTGTGTGAAAGTAAAAGTGCTCCCCAATTAGTAGGGGGCAAATTTGTTTTTTTCATGTCAGGTGTTGGTAAGATTGTCTTGCCGCATCTGAATTAACTTTTAAAAATTGCAGGGTCTCGGAGTCAGGTTGAAAATGGTAACATTGTCAACTGCTCGCGGAGATTTGAGCGAAGCCCTGCCGCTCGAATTCTCCCCACAGAAAGCAGTAGATTATGTTGCAATTACAGAAAACTCAATCAGACGAAGTATCCAGCGGCGTTTCTGTCGCGGAGCAGCTTCAATGTCTAAAAGTTGAAAGCAAACTCCAAAACAATTATCAAAATTTAAGGTTTTTCCGCAGGGCGTTTGGAATTACGTTACTCCTCACATTCGGCGTTGTTTATTTGCAGGGATTTGGAATTTTTCATTTACCTGACGGCATCATTTATTCCCTATGCACGGCCACGGTGGGACAATTGGCAGGGCTTTTTGTCCTCGCTCTACGCAAAAACTGATTGTCTGGCCTATTCCACGATATTTTAAAACAATAAAAACCTTGCATTCGCACGCCAACGGCAAAGAATCGGTAAAAACGCCCCAACAATCAGAAAATGGGATGTTGGGGCAAACCACTAAAAATAATTGTCTATGGGCGAAGAAAAGTCATCCGAACAGACGAAACAACCACCGCAGCCGCAGCCAAATGACATAACAGAGCAACGGTTGCAGGTTCTTGAAAAAACAAATGAAAAGATGTTCACCATCCTTGTCTGGGGATTTGGCACTCTGTCAGCCCTTGCATTCGCTCTAGTAGCGGGAAATATCTATTCATCCCACAGCAGTTACGAAAAAGATACTGCCACTTTAAAGCAGGATGTTGAAATGCTCCACAAGCAACTGATACTAGCACAGCAGGAATTAGCTGACTCCAATAATAAAACATTTCAAGATTTCAAAAATGAAATCACTGCTTCGTTTATGGAGAGTAGCAACAATGTGCAAAATGCACTAATTAGGTTAGACCAGACAAACACTATAAGATGGCACAATGTTGTGACCGCAATAACGAATAGTTCTTTTGCTGTATGGATGCAAATTTCAAATAACTTAATGACGCTAAATGACGCAATACACGCAGAAGTCAATTTAGCTTTAACAAATACGGTATCAAATATAAATGAAGCGTTTGGCAGAAATGAAACACATTTAAATGAAAAAACATCACAGGCAATAGGTGCAGCAATGATGGCGCAAGCAAGAGTAGATTTACGCGCTAAACAACCAACTATACTCGAAGCTGGCAATGCCGCCGAAACCTACTTAAATGCAGCCGAAATGTTTCTTGTTGCCAAAGACGCGGTTAATTTTAAACGCTGTGTGGAGTCGTTCTATGATGATTGTCTTCCACCATTATTAAACCAAACAACCAAATCTCAATTTACAGACCTGTTATCACGACAAGATGTTCAAAAATCTCTTACGAAAGTGATTGAATTACTCGACAAGCTTAACACTAATGGAGTCTATTCTGACGTAATTTACAACCTGCGTCACGCATCTGAGTTAATTAAAGCAAAAATAGACAAATAAATATTGCATTTACATACAGCAACAAATCGGTAAAACGCCCTCCCAACACGATTACCAGATATATCAGCCATCGTATTTCTCGCGGTTGTAATCTCCGCCGAATGAAAGGTTTTCCCGGTGACATTGCCGTTATGGATGGTTCACTGGACACACAGAAATCGCCAGAGCTTTTTGATCGGTTCCAGGTCATAGCCCGCTGGCACTGAAATTCCATAGGCGGCGTGGCCATACTGAAATGACAACTGGTTCAATTCGGCGATGACTTCCGGGTATTGGTTGCTCAACTCACTGCAAAATTCCCGCGCGGTCTGCTCGGGGCGGGGCTTGATCCCTTGTTGTTCAGCCCAGGCCTGCAGTGCTTCAAAGCTGTAGAGAACCAATTGCTCATGCGTCCAGGAAGTGTCCTTGCCTGCCAGGAATGGATTTCGGAACGAGGCAAACGGACGCCTGTGCGACTGCTGTTTTTGAAACTCCTTCGTCGGTTTTTCACCTGGTGAACCGAAACCGAACAGGTCTTGGAAGAATTGCTTTACAGCCGCAACCACGGACCGCGCGATTTGGAAAATCAATTCTCGCTTGCGAAAAATCCACCAAGCCGCGAGCATTGCCAGCGCCAGCAGGAATAGAATTTTGAACCACGAGTAAATTTGGGCGGCGGCCGCGGTGAGCGGTTGCTTCGGTCGGGCATCCTGACTTTGCGCGGTTCCGTTCTGGTCGGGACTGGGCGATTTCCCTGAATCACCCTGAGGTTGGGATTCGCCGGTGGGATTTTTCGACGGCTCGGATTTCTGCGTTTCGTTGCCGGAACGTCCCTTTCCTTTTCCGTGCGGATTGAAGCGCGCCGCATATTCGCTGGCCTGTCTTAAATTATGATCAACTTTGTAGCGCAGCGTCTGCCAGGCCTCGTTTGCACCCGGACGCGGCAGTAGCAATGCGCCGATCAATACAAACGCGGCGACACCGACACCAAATCGGATCCAACCAAAGGCGATCAAGGGTGGCATCGGCAGGTAGCGTTGGCGCAAGTAGCGACGCAGTCCCAGAAAACTGGTGGTGAGCAGCAAGCCCAGCGCGGCGGTCACGTAAATGAAGAGATAAGAAAACCCGGCATGACGCGCGGCGTTGTCGTCCCTCGGCAAGAGCATTTGGCCAATGCCGAAGAGCGGCAACGCGGCCAGCGAAAAGTAAACCACCCAAAGGCCCGGAGAATGCGGCTTTGAAGGCGGTGGCTCAAGTTCGGTTTTCGATTCCTTGATTTTCGTCAGCGCTTTGATTTTGGACGGCAGGAAGTTTTTCCGATCGCTGGCGGTTTCGAGCAAACCGCCACCGGAAGCATCCTCCTCTTCGTCAATGAGCGTGCAATCCCACGTCAGTTTGTGCGCGCACCACCAGACAATGCCGAGCAGGATCATGCCGAGCACAAATGCAGGACTAACGGTGAGCAGGTATAGCCATGTCGCCGCCGCCAGTCCCAGACCATAAGCCGCCGCCCGCCCGGTGCCTTCCTCAATGCCAATGCGAGAGACCAACACCACGGCCATCACAAACCAGAACATCACCCAGCGCACGCTGCCAACGGCTGGGCCCCGGAAAAAAACTTCGATAAGGAAATAGCAAAGGCTGCCCACGAGCACCATGATCAGCACCGGGCTGATGCCCACGACCAGATAGTCGGCCAGAGTTTTGTTAGGTTTGAGCATGGACATCCATCACCTCACGATTGCTTCCGTGCAGAGGTTCATTACCGATTCCTCGGAGTTCACCAGGCGGAAGTCCATACCTTGGGCCAGCAACAGTCCGGCCCATTCCGGCGGTTGCGCCCAGTCGGGAATGGGTTCTCGTTCAAAGGCCACGACCACCACCGTCACGAGAAAACCGCGACGGACGAGTGCGCCGAGCGCGGTGGCCGTGGCGGGCGTGACCCTTCGCAACACGGGCACGACGGTGGCATCGCGGGGAATTTGCGAAACTGTGGCCGCCAGCATTTCAGAAAATTCCAATCCATCCGTATGTTCCAAACGCGCCAACGTTTCGAGGATTTGTCCGAGCTTTTCATTGCTCTTTCGCGTCTCCACTCGCACGGGTCGCAGCCGGTCATTGGGAGGCGGATCGGCGGCGCGATGGTGAGCGTCGGCGCGCGTCGTGAATTCGGCACGCCAGCCTTCTTCGCGAATGCGATCGGCGGCGTCACGTCCATTGCTGACGAAGCCGATTTGCTGGCCCATCAGGAAAACGGCGTTGGCGAGCGAGGCGACGGTGGTGATGGCGAGTTCCGCCGACGTGTAGCCACCGGGACCTTGAAAACTCTGTGCGTGAAAATCCAATAGAAACGTCGCGCCCGCCACGCGTGAGGTTTCGTAAATGCGGCTGTGCAGTTCGCCGGTGCGCGCGGTGGCCCGCCAATGAATGCGATTCAGCGGATCGCCCTGTTGATACGGCCGCACGCCAGCCAGCCGCGTGGGATCTTCGAACAGCCGATGCACCACGCGGATTTCACCCAGCGGCCGGCGCGATGCCAGACTGTAGCCTTCCAGCGGCAGAACTTTGGGCAGCACCAGCGCAAAGTGCGGTTCACCCGCCACGCGAAAGCGCCGGTGCAAACCGAAGACATCGCCGGTCTCCAGCAGCAGCGGACCCAATTGATAATAGCCGCGCATGAGAAAGGTGACTTCGTAGTTGAGTTCCTCCACTTCACCCGGTGCCAGGCGCGTGAGTTCCAATCGGCTGCCTTCCACGCTGATGCGATGCGGCATCCGCATGAGCGCGTCATGTGGCAACGAGTCCTCGATGATCAGCCACCGAATCGTCAGTGAGCCTTGGTTCTCAACTTCAACGCTGACTTCGACGCGCTCGCCGATCTCAAAAATTTCGCGGGCACAGTGCCGGCTCACTACAATTTTTTCCGTCCAAGACCGCGTGAAAAACCGGCTCAACAGCAAGATGCCCAGCAGCACATACATCCCATAGACCAGCAGGCTGAGCTTGAACACCAGCCCGAGAATCAGCAGCGCGAGCGTGCCGAGGATCCATTTCATTTGGCGAAGCCGGTGGGCGGCATTTGCGGCACGGGCACGGTGTTCATGATTTCGTCCAGCACACCGCGGACGGTTTTCTTCCGCAACCGGCTTTCCGGGCGGAGAATCAACCGGTGGCCGAGCACAAAATTGACGATGCTTTTGACATCGTCCGGCATCACAAAATCAAAACCCTGAATGGCCGCGAACGATTGCGCGCAGCGGAGCAGGGCCATCGAAGCGCGCGGACTGCCGCCCAGGCTGATGTCGTAATGCTCCCGCGTGGCCTTGATGAGCTGCACGATGTAGCGGAGGATTTTTTCGTCCACAAACACCTCGCGCACTGCTGCCTGACAGGCCATGATCTCTTCGGCGCTGGCAACGGTTTCCAAAGCGTCAATCGGATGTTGCGACTTGAGCCGTTGCAACATGGAGACTTCATTCTCAAATTGCGGGTAACCTAAACTTAACCGGACTAGGAACCGGTCCAGTTGCGCCTCGGGCAATGGGAACGTGCCTTCATGGTCAATCGGGTTTTGGGTCGCGATCAACAAGAACGGCGGCGTCAATTCGTAGTTGTTGCCGTCGGCGGTGACTTTGCGTTCCGCCATGGCTTCCAGCAGGGCGGCTTGCGCGCGTGGCGTGGCGCGGTTGATTTCATCCGCCAGCACGATCTGGGCAAAGAGCGGGCCGGGGCGAAACTCAAACTCGGTGGTCTTGGGATTGAAAATGGAACTGCCCGTGATGTCGTTGGGCAGCAAATCCGGCGTGCATTGAATGCGTTTGAAATCGCAGCCGATGCTGCGCGAAAGGGCGCGCGCCAGCATCGTCTTGGCGACGCCGGGCACATCTTCCAAAAGCACATGGCCTTCGGCAAAATAGGCCATCACCGTGAGCAGGATTTCGTCGTGCTTGCCGACGATGACTTTTTCAATGTTGTCAATCAGCCGGCTGGCCGTGGCCGCGACCGGCGAGTTGCTGGATTCGCGCGGTGCCGGAATCTGGAACTGGGGCGTTTGCCCCGCCGCCGTGTCTCGTAGAGGTGTCAGGTATTTTGATCCGCAGTTCGGACAGATGGGATCGCCGTTGGTGCCGCCGGCCATGAAAGGTTTGCCGCAATAGGCGCAGGTAATTTTTGTCATATTCGACAGTGGTGTTGGCGATGGTTTGGAGCGGGCATATTCGGGTTTCTGAACGAGAAAGGCAATAGACCAAGATGGCTTGCTTCAATAAGCCATTGGAGAATGGGGTGTTTTGGGGGCACTGCTGATGGCCACGCGTCTGCATTTCCAGTGCAAACGGCCCGCGTTGCTTACGGACCTCGCAAGCGGAAGAAGTGGCCTTGCGCTGAAGCGGCTGGTTCGCGGTATTCAAAATTGACGCCGTTGATGGGATATGGTCCGAAGAGATCGTCCCACGGGACGGCTGGGGCAAGACTGGTTTTGGACTGCAGCGTGAACCCGGCCGACACCGCCGGCCACGATAGCACGGCAGTGTTGTTTTGCAATTGAATGGTCAGAAATGGCGGTTGTGATAACACGAACACGCCGGGGGAGCGCAGCCGGAAATATTTTTGCGACAACAAGCTGTCGCGCGATTCCCAATGTTCAAAATACGGGCCAGAAAGAAAATACGGTCCGTTGACCGCTGTCCAAGCGCGCGCCAACAAATTAGTTTCAGCTTCGAGCGCATAGCCAACAAAATTTGTGCTCCAATAAATCACCACGGCGTCTGGTGTTTGGCGGATGAACAACCCGGGGGCTTGCGTTGAAGTAACAAGTGATCCCGGCGGCGAGGCGACGACTACCGAGCCGGCAAAATCAATAGCGTCGCCGGGTTTGGTTGGCAGCCGTATCGGCGGGCCGTCGCAGTCGTCAAGCGCAGGTGTGAGTGGAACAATCCACAGGCCGTTCGTGCCAAAAATGGTTCCGGCACCGACGAGCGCATCGCCGTCCGGCCTCCAAATCGCTCCATGCGGAAAGCGATTGATGCCGTCGCTGAAACCGCTGATCTGGTTCAGGCTGGTGCCGTCGGAACGCGTGACCCAGAGATTCGTTCCGTTGTCGGAAGTGAAGGCGGAGGCGGAGCTATTGCCGTCAGCAAAGACCAGCCATTGACCGTCCGGTGACCACGCCGGCCAGCTCACGTTGAAGCCAAAGTCGAAACGTTGCTTCGAGGTAAAGCCAGGCGAAGTAACGTAGAGACCGCGAATGGCGGTGTTCGCGTTCAAGTTCTGGAACGCGAGACGTCCGTCCACCGGGTTGACCGCCGGCGCATCGTCATAACAATCTGGCGTCGGCAGCGGCAACTGCGAAGCTGTTCCACCGAGGCTCTGCCGCCATAACCAGCAGTTCCAATCGTAAACCAAGTTCGTCCCGGTCAAATCCCAGTCGTAGCCAATCGTATAGTTGGAGTTGGTATAAAGTAATGATTCCTGGCTAGTCTGAAGATCACGCACATAAACGCTGCCTTGCGTCACCAACGGACTGCCGCCGCGCAGGAACGCGAGCTTGTGTCCATCTCGTGAAACGCGTGGACGCGCGCCAGTTGTAATATAAGTGTCGCCGCTGCCGTCGAGATTGATCGCCCAGATGGTGAAATTATTGGCGGCGGAAACGCGGCCGTAGAACACGGTGCCGTTCTGCGAAAGCACGACGGCGTTGGTGGGCAGCACCGGCGGCGGATTCGTGCTGCCTGGATTCGGGTTCACTGGCAAGGTCGGGGCGACACCGCTCACGCCCAACGCATAAGTGGCGAATAGAATTTTCGATCGCGTGGGATTCAAAATGGTCGAGCCGTAATATTGAACCGTCGCGTCATTGGTCAGTTGAAATGGCGCAGAATAATTATGCCATGGATCAGCCGGGCTGGTGCGATAATACGCCGACCGGCCGCTGCCGGGCCAGGATAGTGAAATCGAAATTGGCCCGGCGTAAGATCCCGGCGGCGGCGCGATGAGAATGGAAACCGGTTCGACCGCACGCGGCGCAGAATAGGTGAAAACGGAAATGGCTGGATTGTATTGGTTCGCCAAACCGTTCGTGGAGCCGGTGGGCGGTGCGCCTAGACTGCTCGTGGTCGCAGTGCCCAGGCCCGAATTGGTGCCCGCGTCGGATTCGCGGATGACGTTGAGCGCGCTGGGCAGTCCGCTGATCGAGTCGCTCCAGTCGGAAGCATTCACGGAGGCAATGAAGCCTGCGTCGCGATTCACGAACGGTTCGAGCTGGAACAGCCAGGCATTGGCTCGCGTCGAACGCGCCGTCAGCGGAGGTAGATTGGTGCTGGAGAGTTGCGCGAAAGTGGTTCCGTCGAAGCTCAACACTTGGGCATGAACCGACGCGACGCTGCCGGTCGGCGCGTCGAACATTGCGAATTGTCCATTGGCCAGCGGCGCGATGCCGGTGAAGACATTTCCTGCGGCCCCACCGCCTGAGCGATAGGCAGATGAAAATACCGGCACGCCGCCGGGCAGGCGCATGCCCTGAACACCGTCGCCGAATCGCAACACGGCGCTGCCGTTGGTTCCGATTTGCAGATAGAAAACCTGCTGCACCGCTTCGCTGGCAGTCACACTCGTCGCGGTGCCGAATGCGAAACCGCCGTTGGTGGCAATCACCGGAATAATGTTAAGATTCGAACTGCCGGGCTGGTAGAAAATAAATCGCGGCAACGCTTCGCCGTTGAAATTTCCAAAAACATAATCGCTGCCGGACGGCAGATTGCTCAACGACAAAATTACGGACGGCGCGTTGGTGAACTGCCAGACGTGCAGCGTGTCGTTGGTGCCGCGAACGAGGCCGACGGCGAAATCTGGCCCATTCGTCGCGAATGAAACCGCATTCGCGCGCTCGAACGAGCTGGTTTCCGTCACTTGGCCAGCGGAACTGCTCGAACCGATGTTGAAATTATTGACGACATCCAGCCGTTCCGCTGGCGCATCGTTGAGCGAACTGGCGATGAGCAGCGTGCCCCCGGCCGGCGGCGGGTAGCCGAAGGCGGCGGGCAGCGACGCCAGCGAGTGCGGCCCCAATCCGCCCGCAGTGGAGGACGCAAACAGCGTGGCGGAATTCGTGTTTGAAAGGTCGAGCAGGTTGACGCGGTTGAAACTTTCGGACGTGACGGCCAGCACCTCGCGCGTCGTGAACCGGAAGTGCCCGGCGGCGCAGCCGGAGGCGTTCTCCACGCCCGTGACCAGCGGCGGCGACCAGGTGAGCGCGCCGTTCGCACCCGCGTAACCGACGCGTGCGTTGCCGGTGAGCTTGTCGAGCAGCAGCACGTCGGCGACGCCATCGCCGTTGAAATCGGCGGCGGTGAAAAATTCGGTGCTGGATTCATAAACGAACGCGGCTTGAACCGATGACGCAAAGACAACGCCCAGCAGCAGCGCTGTGAGCGCGAGCGATATTTTGGATCGTGGAGCATTCATGGCGTGCTGGGAATGGTCACGGTGCCGGCGGGAATGATTTCCGCCACTTCGCGTTTGTCGTTCAGCCGCACGACGAAATATTGGTAGCTCGCGCCGAGGATCACCGGCTGCTGGTCGCGCAAATAAAGCAAATAATAAGAGTGGTCGTTGATGGTTTCGTAATTTGCCGCGATCAACCGGTCCGCGATGGTCACGGTCACGCCGTTGGCCGCCAAGCTGCCTTGCGAGGACCACGGCACGCGCTCCAGCAGCGGCGTGACCTGGGTGAGGTTGCCGGAGACTTTTGGATAGTTCGTATTCGCGACTTGCTGGCGATACACCACGATGGGCAACAGCCGCTCGCCGCGCCGCGTCGGATCATTCGAGAGGCGCTGGAACACCAAACCGTTTGGATCAATCAGCGATGGCGCGCCCGCAAATCCCGGATACACGTTGTAAACGGCGAGATTGGTGTTGCCGACGTTGCCGTTGAAATACGGAGTGCCGAGTTGCGCAAAACGAATTCCAACCGGATACCTGGAATCGGCGATGTGACCATTGAAATCAGTGAACAACACGGCCGACACGCGTGGCGCGAGGTCCAGCGCAGCGTCCGCCGGCGCGTCGTCGAATGGCGCGGCTGGCGGCAGCGGACGCGCGGGCCACGGCACCGTGATCAGCGGGACGGGCGGTTTCCAGATGAACGTCCACACCTGCGACGGATCGCCGGAGTTGCCCTGGTCGTCCTGTGCGGCCACGGTGATGTGATACGGCACGTTCGGCACCACGCTCGCGTTGAGCGTGAACTGCGGGCCGGGACCGAAATTCACTCCCACGGGCGGTGTGAGTTGCGATTCGTCAAAATGCGCCAGCACAAAACTGTTTTCCGCAAACAAGCCGGCGTAGCGCGGCAGAGGATTGAAACTCACCAGCTTGATTAATTTGAGGCTGTTGAAACCGGTCGGCTTGCCGCTGCCGGGCTGGTCGGCGCGCTCAATTTTCACTTCAAACCGATACACGCCGGAAGTCGGGCAGAACCAGTTCAGCGCCACCTGCGGATTGTTCGTGTCGCCAATCGCCACCGGCTGGCCCAGCACCGGGCGCGGCGGTTTGGGCGGCTTCACGTCCTTGCAGCCGATCCACGCCATCGGACTGCCGTTGCCATTCTCGTCGAGCAGTTGCACGAAGTAGCAAATCCGCGCCCGGCTCGGCGGCATCGCGTCGTCGGTGCGGACCAGTTCGCGGCCCGGATTCAGCGGATCGAACAGCGCCGCGCCCTGCGCCACCAGCGTGAGCGGGCCGTCATCCACGCGGCGGTAAAGCCGGAATTCATGGGTGCGAGGCGTGAGCCGGAAGCGGATGCGGATCGGCGCGACCGAGCCGCCGCCCGTGCTAGTGATGTGCTGGTCGCAATTCGCATCGCCGGGCAGATTCACTCGGCAGCCTTGGAACGGCGGCAGCGGGCCGATGAGGCACTTCTCCCAATAAACCGAGTAAACCTGGTTCGTGTCGGGCGTGGCCACGGCGATGTCCCGCCACATCGGACCAGCGGCCGGCGAAGAACTATCCAAATACTGGATCATCATCGGCGTGCCATTGCCGACGTCGAACCGCATGGAAACGGTTCCGTCCGCGTGCGGCGTGACGCTGAAGCCCGGCACGCAATAGTGCTGTCCGTTGTTCAGCGTGTTCAACAGCGGGTCGCTCGAACTCAGCGCGGTGAGCAGCATTTCGCCCGCGAGAAACACGCTTTCGATCCGCTGGCCCGGCGGGACGGAGTTGGTGTAATCGCTGTAAACCGACTGCGAGACGAGTCCGTAATAGGTGCCGACGATGCACGCCGCATCCACCGTCGGGAAGAAGCTCGCGACCGGCGTCGCGTAATCCATGCTCACCGTGTCGCCGTCCGGCGGGAAATACACCGGCCCCAGAATGTCCGGCTGGCTGGAGAAACTGTTGGTGACGATGAACTGCACCCAGGCGATGCCGCGGTCGCGCCGCTGGCAGGTGAACCGGTAATTCCAATGATTCGAGTCCGCTCCGCCCGCGTTGAAAAGCGGGTTGAAATTCTGCCACGCCACCACCGGCGTGCCGCAACTGCCTTCGAGTTCGCCGGTCGTCGCCGGCGGCGCATCGCGAATCCGCAACACGCCCCACGCCGGCGGGCTGTTCGGCGACACCAGATCCACGCAGGCCGCGTGGCTGACGGCGCGGACGGAATACCAGTAATTGCTCGCGGCGGCGACGCCCGGCGCGCCGGGACCGTTGTCGAGGTAGGCGTTGTTGCTCGCGCCGGGATTCTGCGGGACGACGGCGATGCGATTATTCAACGGCGTCGCATCGTTCGTCATCGCCATCGTGGCGTCCGGCCAGCGATACACCCAGTATTCACCGATGAGATCGTTGGTGCGATTGTTTTGCGCCCAAGTGACGAGCAGTCGCTGCTGATTCGTGGTTCCGGGCGCGATAGTGTTTTGAACCTTGGGATTCGTCGGCGCGAGCGGTGGCAGCCGGCGACACGCGGTCGCCAGACCACCGGGCGAAGCCAGACCGTCGCGGCTCAACAAATCGCGGGCGGTGACGAAATAATAAAAATTCGTTCCGTCAATGAACGGCTGACCATTGAGGTGAAACCGGCCGTTGTCATCCACAAAAAAATAAGTGGTGCGATCCGTCGGATCATCCGGCCCGCTGGGTCCGGCTAGCGGCGCGTAATCTTTGCTCGTCATCACCGGCGCGGCGTTGACGCGGAAGAAATTTGGATTGGAGAGTAGTTGCGCGAGTGTCGGCGGCGTCACGTCAAAACCGCCCGCGATCGCGGCGCTGGTTGGAATGCGCCAGACGTTGAAGCCGTATTGCAGCAATCCCAGCCGCCGCAACGCATCCGGCGTGCCCCAGCGCAGGCGGATGCGGCGATCATCGCTCGGCGCATTGGTGACGACCTGAAATGGAAAGCCGGGCGCGGGCAGCACGACCGGCGCGCCGGGCGTGATGGTGACGCGGCCCAGCACGTCGCCCGCGACGCCGGTGGCGAGGTTCACGTCGCGCACTTCGTAAGTCGTCGTCACGGTGATTTGTTCCGTGAACGCCTGCCCGGCGCAGAGTTTCAAGCCGGGATGCAACTGCGCGAGCAGCAAAACGGATTGCGCCATCGCTGGATCGCTGTCGGCGAGTGAGAACGCGGTGAGAACTTTTTGCGCCAGCGTCAGGCTGGATTCGCCGGGAACCTTGTGCAGCAGCGTGTCCAGCGTTTCGCTGAGTTTGGAAAGATCTTCATTCAACACAACGGATTGGTTCAGCAGATTATTGATGGCGGTGGCGTCGGTCTGCTGGAAAATGGTTCCGCGCAAGGTGAATGAAGCGGCGTTGGTCGGGAAACCGGGCTTGCTGAAAATCGCGAAATGTTTTCCAGCCAGCAACTGCGGCTGCGGCGCGCCGATCAAAACATAGGACCAGTTCTGACTCGGCGGCGCGCTGATCGTGGTGCCGACGGTGAAGATGAGGTCGTTCAGCGGCTGGGCGGTCGCTGAAAAATTCCAAGTTCCAAGTTCCAAAATCCAAAGAAGCGCCAAAAACCAAACTCCAAAGCCGTGGAGAGATTTCCCAGAGCTTGCAGCTTGGAATTTCTTTGGAACTTGGAACTTGGAACTTGGAATTTTCATTTCGTCAGTAATCCAAGGAATAGTCAATGCCGCCGGTCGTCAGCACACCTTTGACGGTGATTCCCTTGCAGCCCTGGACGCAGAACGGACACGGGCCGATGCTGCCGCACACGTCGGCGCTCGCGCCGAGGGTGAGCTGACCGGACGTGATTTGAATGAACGTGGCCCAGTCCACATGCCCGCTGACGAGGCACAGCAGCGAGACGTCCACCGCCATTTTCTGCCGGCCGCCGATGGTGCCGAAGCGCGGGCCACCCTGATAATACATGGCTGTCGTCACGTTCGCCTCAACGTCGAGGAAGCAGGACGATCCCAGGCCCAGAATTTCCGAGAGCGACACGCCGCCGCCGTATTCGATGTAAATGCCGCTGAAGCTGACCGGATTGTTCAGCACCTGCCCGACTTCGGGATCAATGAACAGGAGCGGATCGAGCGAGCACGCCTGGCCGGCGAACAGCCCGGCCTGCACGTCCACCGGAATGCCGAGGATGATGATCGAGCCGGCGGCCTTGGCGGCAAAATAGTTTTCCATCTGGCCGATGGCGAGCGTCGCGCCGATTTCCTTGATGGTGCAGCCCTTGAAACCGGCCTCGCCTTTGATGTCAATCAATCCGCCGATGCCCAGCACCGAGCCGCTCTGCAACGTCCACCGCGCCTCGATGGTCAACAGCAGCGGTTGCCCGCTGGTGGACGGCACGCCCGGCCATTGCAGCGGAATATCCTTCGCGCCGAGCGTGACTTCCGCCGCCGGTGCGCCGGCGGGGATGCAATCCATCGGCACCGTTTGCGAATCCAGTTCCTTGATGTCCATGTAGGCGTTGAAATTCATCTCGTCGGGCACGTTCAATTTGATGGCGGAATCGAGATGGATTTTCCGCAGCGAATCGCCGTCGAACGTCGGCGCGCCGCGAATTTTCGCCGAGAGCAGCGCCTGGCTCATCAGTCCCGCACCCTTCATGTTCTGAAAAACCCCGTCGGTCGCGCCGCTGATGGCCGAGGTCAGCCCGTCGCGCACGGTGCGGTTGACCTGGTCGAACAGCGTGTCCATGAGCTGATCCAATGCAAAATCCTTGTCGTAAAGAAACGCGCGGAATGTTTTTTGATAATTGCCCGGCAGCGCGGAGGCGAGGAAGGCGGACTCCAACTCCCGCCGCAGCGCCTGCTTCGCCGCCGCCGGATCGCTGGTGAAATAATCGCCCGAAGACGTGATCACGCTTGCCAGGAAATTCGTCACGCCCGTGCCGGCGGACTGAAGGAACTGCCCCATTCCCGTCGCGTCATTGAGCGACGCCGCCAGCGCCTGGTTGAAATCGCCGGAAGCGCTGCCCAGCCCGGTCTGCACCTGCGCGAGCTGGTTGCTGACGTCATTGATCTCGCTCTGGATTTCGGCGAGCGACGGATCCAGATCGGTGAGCAGCGGGTTGACTTCCGCGTCCACGAGCGAGGCGGTGAAGCCGAGTGCGGGGCCTTGATCCTGCACGAGTTTTTCGACGACGGTGCGGACGACATGGCGGTTGCCGCTGCCGTCCTTTTCCAGCACGCGGCTGAACAAACCGGCGGTGTCCTGCACGTCGGTGAGCGTTTGGTTGAGTTTGCCGATCACGCTGTTGGCGTTGCCGGCCGCGCCGTTGAGGTTGCCAATCGCGCTTTGCAGCGGGCCGATGGGCGAGGTGACGATTTGATAGACATTGCTCAGAAACGCCGCGCGGTCTGTCTGCGACAGCGCCGCCAGTTGCTGATAAAGTGAGTTGCTGACGAGCGGATCCACCAACGGATCAAGCACGGTGCCCAGCACCGGATCGAAGAATGTTTGCGCGTCCTCGCGGAGCGTCTGCGACAGCTCGTTGATGCCGGTCACGTTGAGCGCCGCGCCGAGTTCCTGGCGGATGGCGTTGGACACCGTGATCATCGGGCCGATGTTGCCGTTGAGCGCGTCGTTGATAAAGTCCAGCACCTTGATCTGCGGCAATTGCAGGCTGATGTCCTGCGCGAAATCAAAATCCACCTTGCCCGGCGCAAGCTCCTTGAGCCGGCTGTCCACGTCAATCACCGGCAAAATCACCTTCGCCGTCTGGAATCCCTGGAGCTTGTGCAGCGTGTCGTCCCACGACAACGGATAATCAAAGACCGCCACTTCGATCCAGTCCCGCTGGGCGCGCGGATGATATTTGGCGTCGGGCGTGGTCGCCCGCCGGTAGTCGGTGATGCTGGCGACGCCTTGCGCCACCGGCCAGCCATCGGAGTGCGGATCGAATTTCACCTGGTTGAAATAATTGCTGGCGTTCACGCTCCAGCCGAGATCGGTCGCCGTCGAATCCGCCGCCGGCCAACCGCCCATGACGTTCACTTGCGAACTCGATGCGCTGATCGGCGTGACGTGCAGATGTGTTTTGATGTCGCTGAAAAACGGCACGCGCAGTTTGCCAGCGAGATTGTAGAAACCGGCGTCCGGCCGTCCGGGCGTTTCCCAATTGTTGAAATAACCTTCCGCCGCCGTGGACAGCGTGAAGAATGTCGTGCCCGGGCCTTGCAACGACAATTGCGCGGGCACTGAAAAACGCGAGTCCACGTTCACCACGTTGTCCGCCGGCGCGACGAGATTCCCGTTGGGCTTGAAGCCGAGCGCGGCGTGCAGCGCGTTCGGAATGAACGGCAATTTTGTTTCCACGCCCAGCACCAGGAACCGGGTTGAAGTCGCGCACGAATCGTTGTTCGTCGGATGAAAATCCATGCTCAACGGTTTGAAATCGGCGTTCCAATAATTCAAATGCTTGCCGCCACTGGTCGTGGGAATCTGCGCCGGGCCCAAATCGCCGCGACAGGTGATAGTCAGGTTGGCAAATTCCTGGACGAAACCCGCCGGCTGGTTCGGAAATGAAATGGAACCATCCGTCCGCGACTCCCAGTTCTCGCTGTCGAGATAGGACAAACCGAAGCGCGAGAATGTGAAGCTGTAACCGTAAAGCGTGAGGCTGGATGGAAACGACGCGGCTTGGTGAATGCCGCTGATGCCGCCAAAGCGCGCGTAATATTTTGAAACGGAATGCAGCGGATACTGGCCGGTGTCCTGCTTGGCGAGATAACTTTCGCCGGTGGCGGGCGCGCGGAAATTCATGCCGGCGTAGTTCGCGAACCCGTCCGGATAATTGCCATCGCCGGGCCGCTCCAGATAATTTGGATTGCTCGCATCGCCGAAGCCGGAGAACAAAATCGCGGCGGGCAGTTGCACGGCCGGCAGCGCCGACTGGTCGCCGCGCAGAAAAGTTCCCGCCATGCAGAACGCGCCGTTTTGCACCTGTCCCGCTGACTGCGCAAAATGGGTTCCGCCAATGAAGCCCCAGTTCAGATTCGCCGGCGGCACGGAGCCGTAAGCCAACAGCCCGCCGTCCTTGGTGAAGCCGAGTTGTCCACTCACGGTTGGTGTAAACGCCAGCGTGGCGGGGCCGGCTTGGCCACTGCTGCAATTGGTTGCCTCCTCGCAATCGCGGGCGTAACTCAACGGCAATGGCGCGGTGATATTGAGATGGCTGTTGGTCGGATCAACCAAGTTGTCCGCAATCACCAGAGGGCTGTTCGGCTGGGTTTGAATCTGGTTTCCCGCGGCGCTGCCGACATACGGAAAATGCGGGCGCAACTCCGGCGGATTCAAGGTGAGCGACGTTGTGACACGCGCCACGCCGTTCGCGTCCGCAAACACTACGAGCGTCGAACCTGCCGAGGCGTTGCGGAAATAGCCGTCGTTGGAAATGCGATTCGCCGCGTTCGGCTCAACGAGTGTCGCTTTCAGGCTGGTGAGCAAATCGTCCTCCTGCTGTCGCATAAATACTCCGCCGGTGACGTTGAGCAAAATTTCTCCGCTGTTGACCAGCCAAGTCGCCGACGGCGCAGCGAACCAATACGGCAATGTTTCCTCGACGCCGTAGAGCGGACCGGCCGTGACGAGCGAACTGTTCACGGGATGCAAACTGGTATCCAGCGCGGTGTTGGCATATTCCAGCGCGCCCAGCGTGAGATGATTGGTGGGGCTGATGCCGATGCTGAAACCGGTGGGCAACGTCATCACGAGGAAACCGACTGCGCCGGTCGGCGTCAAATTGAGGCTGGTGCGCTTAAAGCAAATATTTTGAATGCAATCCACGTCTGGAACCGGACCGGAGAGCGTCACCGAGGAGGAAGAAATTGCGTCGCCATTGCTTAGCAGCACGGCACTGAGCAGCGCGCCGTTGCCATAGGTGTGATCTGGTTTTGTGACCAGGTAGCCGGAGTTGTTGTTGACCGCCAGAATCGTGTTGATGCCGCCCCCGCCGAGCGCGCCGCGAGAAGGACTGTTTGCGATGGAAGTGAACACCGTTGCGAAGGAACCGAAAAACAGATTCCCGTCAAAATGCATCAATTGCGCCGGCGCAAGCGTGACCGTATCCGCCGTCAACGTCGGCCCACCGTTGACGCTGTAAATTTCGGTGACGCCAAGTTGAAACGCGTCGTTCACCGAATCGAGCTGCGTGCCGGCCTGCGGCTCGACACCCACCGGCAGCGATCGAATGACTCCGCCGGCGGAAGCTTGCGGCGCGGCGGCGAGGAAAGGCCACAGCGCGGGGTTATACTGGGTCGGGTAGTTCACCAGCGGCACCGGCCCCGCCAGCACGCCTTGCAGGGAACTTTGCAGACTCACGCTCACGCTGGTCACGCCACCGGTCGCGCCGAAGTCGTCCAACCGCCGCACCCAGAACGGCGCGATGGCCGCGAAGCCGCGTTGCCCCGGAATGGTTTTCACCGCGAACTGCTGCGACCACTGCACCGCGCCGAGCGTCGTGTGAATGGCCGATGTGCCGTCGCCGAGGAACGCTGTGGAGCCGACCCAAGCCGGGCTGTTCGTCAGAATGCCGGTGTGACCCAATCCGGTGGCATCGGCAGCGGTAGGACCGGATCCTTCATCCAGCCGCCAATACGCGACGAGGCCGGTTTCATTGCCGGCGAGGGGAAGATTTTTGAGCGAGGAAACTTCGTTGGTCGCCAGCGCTCGGTTCCACACGGTGACTTCATCAATGTTGCCCAGAAAGCGAACTGCACGAGTGGAATATCTGCCGATTAGAAGCGGGTCAGTGGTGGTCGGGGCGCCAGCAGGGGATGACCACCCACTTGAACCCACCACGTTGCCGTCCAGAAAGAGTTTTCCGCCCGAACCATCCACCACCAACGCGGCATGGTGCCAGGAGCCATCCGTCACGGAAACCGGCGAGCTGGCGTCAATCGCTTTATTGGCCAGGCTCCCATTGATATAAAAAAAACTGCGCAAATGCCCGTCTTGCAGACCGAGGGACCAGCCATTCGCGATACCGTCCACACATTTGCTCACGATTCCTTGATATATTCCTACTGTGACAGATGACGAATTGGTCGTCCGAAACCACGCCGTGGCGCTGAACGGGTAAGAATTCAAATCGTTCGTGTGCGCCACCTGGACGTAGCCGTTGACGCCGTCAAATTTGAGGGCGTTGCCGGCGACTTGATTGAACACCAGCGGCGCGCTGGAGGTGATCCACGCCGGATTACTTACAAGTGTCCCGTTGTAGCCATGACCGGTTGCGTCTGCGGTTGAAGTGCTGCCGTTCTCGTCGAAATGCCAGAGCGCCACGAGCCCGTCTTCGTTGCCGTTGAGTTGGCGGTGCTTGAGATAATTGACTTCAGCGATGCCCAGCGCACGGTTCCAAACCGTGACCTCGTCAATGTCGCCGAGGAATCGGTTATAGGCGGAATACCGGCCGATCAGGAGAAAATCCAAACTCGGCGTCGGCCCGGCCGCGCCGGCCCAGGTGCCAGAGCCAACCTGAACTCCGTCCAAAAATAATTTTCCACCGGAACTATCTACTACCATTGCGGCGTGATGCCAAAACCCATCGACTACCACCGCCGCTGAAGTCGCGTCCATGGCCTGGTTGCCAACGGATCTTGAATAATATCCGCGCAAACGACCGCTTTGAAGAATGAGAAACCAACCATTGCCACTGGCGTCCACGTATTTGCTGACAATGCCCGACACAGTATTCGCCGTGTTGGTCGTCCGAAACCAAGCCGTTACGGCAAAAGGAAACGCATTGAGATTGGTATTGTGCCCCACTTGGACGTAGCCATTGACGCCATCATAGTGCAGGGCAAATCCAGCCCCGGCGCGGGCACACACATTTGCCTGCACCAGCACAAGAGCCAGCACAATCAATAACCACCAAATTTTGCCTTTGCCTCCAGGCGAACTTTTCATGGTTTCTTCTATTCCACCGTTTAATGATGAGTCTAACATAGCTTAATCGTCGGCACAACTGAAATTCTTGACACTGAAATTCTTGTTAATTTGGCCCGCGCCATATTGAAACCAATCCGGAGAAGATTCCTGTCTGTGTCGGAGGATTCGCGGAATCAGACCGCTTGGAGAGTCCTTTGAACGCCTGCCTTCCTTGATCGGGTCAAAGTTTTGAGATGTGTTCAAAACCAAAAAGTTTGATCAGGTGGAAGTTTTGAGGTTGTTCAGCCTCCTTGAAAGCGAAACCAGTTGATTACAGCAGACCCAAACATTGGCTCCAGAGGTAGGGCTCGAACCTACAACTTCGCGGTTAACAGCCGCGCGCTCTACCATTGAGCTACTCTGGAACACAAATGGGCGCGTAATTTACAAACCCTCACCCCAGCCGTCAAATTCATTCGTCACGTTTTTTGGCAGCGCGGGCAGAAAAACGTGCTGCGCGCCGCCTGCACGATGCGTTTGATGGGCGAATCGCAATTTACACAGGGTTTTCCAGCGCGGTCATAAACTTGCAGGCGCTCCGCGTAAAAATCGCTCGTGCCGGCGGCGCGGCCAAAATAAAACAGCCCGTCCGATTTGCCGGCGCTGAAATTCAACGGGATTGTGCTGCCGCAATCAATTGCCTCGGTCAAAACATTGCGAATGGCGCGGCAGAGTTTTTTAATCTGCGGCAGCGTCAGGCGGTTCGCGGCACGGCGTGGCGAAATGCCGGCGCGAAACAAGGCTTCGCTCGCGTAAATATTCCCTACACCGGCAACGAGCGACTGGTCGAGCAATTTTACTTTGATCGGCTGACGCGAGCGTTTCAATTCGCGCGCGAAAATTTCAGCCGTGAAATTTTCGTCGAGCGGTTCCGGGCCGAGTTGTTCAACTGATGACAAATCCAAGGTCAGCCGGCCAAAATAACGCATGTCCTCGTAAATGAAATTCTTTGCGCCAAGATTGAGAATCACAGCGGCGTGTTTCGGCAGCGGCTCCTTGTTGCGCGCGAGAAACATCCGTCCGGTCATGCCGAGGTGGCCGAGCAAAATGATTTTGTTCGGAGAATTTTTCGGGCGCAGTTCAAAGAGCAGATATTTTCCACGTCGTGTCAGTCCAAGAAATTTCGCCCCGTGCAGGTTTTTTTTGAACCGCGCAATGGAAGTCGGTTGTAAAACTTTTTGGCGTCGCACTTCAACGTCACGGATCGTCCGGCCGCAGAGCAGGGGACGCAGGTGGCGGGCGAGGACTTCGACTTCCGGCAGTTCGGGCATGATGAAAAGCTCCAAATTCCAAGCGCCAATCTCCAAACCTGACATTCGTCCGGCAATTATTTGAAATTTGGTTGTTGGAATTTGTCTGGAGCTTGGAGGTTGGAAGCTGGCGTTTTTTCAGCCGGTGACGAGCGTGCCGACTTTTTCGCCGAGGACGACGCGGCGCAGATTGTGCGGGCGGAAAAAGTCGAAGACGATGATGGGCATCTTGTTGTCCATGCAGAGCGAAAACGCGGTGGAGTCCATTACTTCAAGCCGCCGTTGCAGCGCGTCAAGGTAGGAGATTTGCGCGAAGCGCCTGGCCTTGGGGTTTTTCTTCGGGTCACTGTCGTAAATGCCGTCCACCTTCGTCGCCTTCAAAATTACTTCCGCGCCGATTTCATTGGCGCGCAGCGCGGCGGCGGTGTCCGTGGAAAAATACGGATTGCCGGTGCCGCCGCCGAAAATGACGATGCGGTTTTTCTCCAGATGCCGCACGGCGCGGCGGCGGATGAACGACTCGGCGATCTGCGACATGGCGATGGCGCTCTGCACGCGGGTCGGCGCGCCGAGTTTTTCCAGCGCGTCCTGCAAGGCGAGGGAATTGATGATGGTGGCGAGCATGCCCATGTAATCGCCGGTGGCGCGTTCCACGCCGCGTTTGCTGCCGCTCAAGCCGCGGAAAATATTTCCGCCGCCCACGACCACGACCACCTGCACGCCAAGCTCGCGCACTTCGCAGATTTGTTCGGCCATGTTTTGGACGGCTTCGGGGTTGATGCCGCTGCCGCTCTCGCCGCCCAGCACCTCGCCGCTGAGCTTGAGCAGAATCCGGGAAAATTTGGGGCGCTTGGTCTTGGTCATAAAAGTGAAAGCGTGCGAAAAATCACGCGCATCTTTTAACAATCAAAAGCCCGCCGGTCAAACCAAACTCATTGCCATGGCAGCTTCGTTCCAACGCAAAAGCATTTTCAGGTTTAATTTTGCATGATTTTGTTGATGCTGTCTGGAAATGAAGCGCGCTCCATATCGCGGACGCCTTGCGCCGTCGCCGACGGGGTATTTGCACCTCGGCCACGCGCGGACATTCTGGATGGCGCAGGAGCGCGCCAGCGCACATGGCGGTGAATTGATTTTGCGCAACGAAGATTTGGATGCCACGCGCTTCAAAATGGAATTTGTCGGGGCGATGCTGGAAGACTTGCGCTGGTTCGGATTTGAATGGAGCGAAGGGCCGGACTGCGGCGGCCCCTTCGCCCCTTACAATCAAAGCGAGCGGATGGACTTTTATCGCGCCGCGCTGGAAAAATTGCGCGCTGGAAATTTCATTTATCCCTGCACCTGTTCGCGCAAGGACATTCAAGCTGCCACGCGTGCGCCGCACGCGAACGACGATGACGAGCCGATTTATCCCGGAACGTGCCGGAACAAAAGTGACGGGTGGCGCGTGACGAGTGACAAGAAGACTTCGCGCGCGGGGTTGTCACCTGTCACGCGCCACCCGTCACTCCGTTTTCGCGTTCCCGACGGCGAGACGATTTCATTTGCCGACGGAAATTTTGGTGAGCAGCGATTCATCGCCGGCAAAGATTTTGGCGATTTTGTGGTGTGGCGCGGTGACGATGTGCCGGCCTACCAGCTTGCCTGTGTGGTGGATGATGCCGCGATGCGGATCACCGAAGTCGTGCGCGGCGCGGATTTGCTCGTCAGCACCGCAAGGCAGATTTTGCTGTATCGCGCCTTGAATTTCCCGGTGCCGGTTTTTTTTCATTGTGAATTGATGCGGGACGAATCCGGCCAGCGGCTGGCGAAACGGCATGATGCGTTGAGCTTGCGGCAATTGCGGGAGCGGGGAGTGTCGCCAGGAAATCTTCGTTCTGGCTGGGCGACGAAAGATTAGTCGTCCTAAGCCAAAATTTTTGAAAAAGTGCTTGTGAAATTTTTCACGACAAGGCAAATTTTGCGGCTCTGACGCCCTCTGGCTTGCTAGCTGGTGGAATTTTTGTCGTCGGAATCAGTCGGAAATAACTTTTGTGAGCCGTTGTTACAAAATCATCTTTGCGTTTGTGTTCCTGATTGCGACTTTCGTCGCGAGCTTGGGCGCCCAGCCCGTCGCAACAGCGATGACAAACAGTGTTGTCTCGGCGGGCAGTTCGGTGAAAGCCGAGGCGGCTGAAGAACCGTTGGTCACGCAAAAAGCCCCGACGCTTTTTTACGTCGGGCCGTCGCAAGAAAAGGGTGTGCCTTCGATTTTTGCCGTGTGGTGGCCAAAACAAATTTCACTTCCCGTCACCAATTCGATGGTCTGCACTTGGATTGTGGTGGCGCTGATCATTCTCATTGTCCGGCTCACGACTTGGAAGATGAAGGAAGTGCCGTCCGGCGGCCAAAACGTGATGGAGGCGCTCATCGAAGGCTGGGAAAGCTTGATGGGCAACGTGCTGGAGCCGAAAGTGGTCAAATGGGTTTTCCCCTTTGCGATGTCGTTTTTCATTTTTATTGTCATCTCGAACTTGACGGATTTGTTGCCGGGCGTCGGCAGCATCGGGATGGGGCACGCGGACAAAAACAGCCCGTTGCCATTCGCAATCGAGCATGTGACCAAGCCGTTTTTCCGTCCGCCGACGACGGACGCGAACCTGACCGTGGCGATGGCCGGGATTTTTTTTGTGATGGGCCTGTATTGGGCGCTGAAATACAACGGCCCGTTCGGCCTGATCAAACACGTTTTCGGCGTGAAGGTGGAAACAACCAAATGGCTTTATCCGCTGTTGCTGTTACTCTTCATTTTCATCGGCGTCATGGAATCGTTTTCCATTTTATTCATCCGGCCAGTGGCGCTCGCCTTGCGTCTTTATGGAAATATTTTCGGCGGCGAAACGATGCTGACGATGGCGTTGTCGCAGAAGCCATGGTATTTCGCGGTGCTGGTGGCAATACCGGGATACTTTTTTGAAGTGGTCGTCTGCCTGTTGCAGGCGTTTGTGTTCACGATGCTGGTGGTCGCCTTTGTCGGCACGCTCTGCACGCACGCGGATGAGGAACATGGCCATTGAAATTTTAACAATTTGCAACCGGGAGACCTTTCGGCGAACGGTTGCGAGAAACTGAAACCAAAAACGAAAAACATATGTTAGCAGAATTGACAGGTAATATTCACATCGGTCTGGCTTTCGGTGGCGCGGCCATCGGCATCGGCATCGCCGCCGCCGGTGGCGTCATGGCCATCGGCCGCAACCCCGGCGCGTTCGGCAAAGTCTTTACGACGATGTTGATCGGCATGGCCCTCGCCGAAGGGTTGGCGATTCTCGCCTGGATCGTCATCAAGTAAAACTGTTATGATCGAAACCCTTGGCATCCGCTGGATAGAGTTGCTCGCGCAGACTATCAGCTTTTCCTTCGTGCTGTTTGTGCTGTGGAAACTGGCTTACAAGCCGGTGTTCAACATGCTGGAAGCGCGCAAGGCAAAGATCGCGGAGGGCATCGCCAACGCTGAGAAGATCAAGACGCAGCTCGCGCAGACCGACGCCGACCGCCAGAAAACTCTGGCCGAGGCCGGTGATCTGGCGAACAAGATTATCGCCGATGCGCGCGAAGCTGCCGCCCGTGTGACGGAATTGGAATCGCAGAAGGCGATTGCCGCCGCCGAACAAATCATCGCCAAGGCGCGCGAGGCCGCCACGCAGGAACGCGCCGCGACGCTCGTTGAACTCAAGCGCGAAGTAGGCCGCCTCGTGGTGCAGACCACAATGACGGTTACCGGCAAGGTGCTCACCACCGAGGATCAGCGCCTACTTGCCGAGGAAACGCAGAAGCAATTGGCCTGACGCCAGCGGAATGAAGATCTCCAAACAAGCCCAGCGCGATGCCCGGCAACTGTTCCGCAGTTGCCTCGTCAGTGGTTTGCTCGATGAGAGCCGCGTCCGCCAAGTGGTGGCGTTGTTGTCGGAAAAAAAGCCGCGCGGCTTCGTGGAAATTCTTTCCCGCCTGCATCGCTTGGTGAAACTGGATGTCGCCAAGCACACGGCGCGAGTTGAAAACGCAGTTGAAACTTCGCCCGCACAGCAGGCCAGCATCACGGCAAGTCTGGAAAAGCGTTACGGCACCGGCTTGGATGTGAGTTATTGGATCAATCCTAAATTGATCGGCGGCCTGCGGATTCAAGTCGGCAGCGACCTTTATGACGGCAGTGTGAAAACACGTTTGGAAAAATTGCAGCAAAGTTTTTAACCGGATTCTATGAGTAATTTGTTACAGGAAATCGAAGCCCAGATCGCGGGCGCAAAAACCGCGACGGCAAAACAGAACGTCGGCGTCGTCCGCGAAATCGGCGACGGCGTGGCCAAGATCGAAGGCCTCACCGACACGATGCTCAACGAGATGCTCGACTTCGGCAACGGCATCGTCGGCCTCGCGCTCAACCTCGAGGAAACCGAAGTCGGCGCGATCATTCTAGGTGACTACACCAAAATCAAGGAAGGTTCTGAAGTCCGCACCACCGGCAAATTGCTGCAGGTGCCGGTCGGCAAAGGTTTGCTGGGCCGCGTCGTCAACACGCTTGGCGAACCGGTTGACGGCAAGGGGCCGATCAAGGAAACCGCTTTTTATCCGGTTGAAAAAATTGCGCCCGGCATCATCAAGCGCCGGCCCGTGAGCCAGCCGGTGCAGACCGGCATCATGGCGATTGACGCGATGATTCCGATTGGCCGCGGCCAGCGCGAACTCATCATCGGCGACCGCTCCACCGGCAAGACCACGATTGGCGTGGACACGATGATCAATCAGGCGCGCATCAACAAAGCCGCCGAAGCCGCCGGCGAAAAAGATTTCCACCCGATCTACAACATTTACGTCGCAGTCGGTCAGAAACAGTCGAACATCGCCCGCGTCATCGGCGTGCTTGAAGAAGCCAGCGCGCTGCCTTACACCGTGGTCGTTGTTGCTTCCGCTTCCGATTCAGCTTCCAACCAATATCTCGCGCCGTTTGCCGGTGCGGCGATTGGCGAATGGTTTATGGACAACGGCATGGACGCGCTGATTATTTTTGACGATTTGTCGAAGCACGCCGTCGCTTACCGCCAGGTCTCACTCATCTTGAAACGTCCGTCGGGCCGTGAAGCCTATCCTGGTGACGTTTTTTATCTCCACAGCCGTTTGCTTGAACGCAGTGCGCGTGTCGGCGAAAAATACGGCAACGGTTCGCTGACCGCGCTGCCCATCATCGAGACGCAGGCCGGCGACGTTTCGGCCTACATTCCGACGAATGTGATTTCGATCACGGACGGCCAGATTTATCTCGAAACGGATTTGTTCTATCAAGGTGTTCGTCCCGCAGTTTCCGTTGGTCTATCCGTCTCGCGCGTCGGTTCCGCCGCGCAGATCAAGGCGATGAAGCAGGTGGCCGGACGCATCAAAGGTGATTTGGCGCAGTTCCGCGAACTGGCGGCGTTCGCGCAGTTCGGTTCCGACCTCGACGCGAAGACGCAGGCGCTGCTCGAACGCGGCAAGCGCATCATCGAGATTTTCAAGCAGAACCAATACAATCCGCTGCCGGTTGAAGTGCAGGTCTTGGTGTTGTGGGCGGGGCAGAATAATTTCCTCGACGACGTGGGCGTGGAAAAAGTCAAGGATTTCCAGGGCAAGCTGGTGGATTTCTTCCAGACGCGCAAAGCCGATTTGCTCCTGAAGATCCGCAACGAAAAAGCCATCAGCGACGCCATCGCGGCGGAGTTGAAGACGGCGGTCACGGAATTCAAGCAGACCTACCGCTGATATTTTTTCATGCCCAGCACGCGCGACATACGCCGGCGAATCAAGTCGGTCAAGAACACCGCCCAAATTACCAAGGCGATGCAGATGGTGGCAGCGGCCAAGATGCGCAAGGCGCAGCAGGCCGCGCTCATCGGGCGGCCTTACGCGCAGTTGTTGAATGAAATCATGGCCGAGGCGGCGACGCGCACGGTGGGTTTTGATCATCCGCTGATGCAATCGCGTCCGGTAGGGAAACGCGCGGTGATTCTGGTCAGCACGGACCGCGGCCTGTGCGGCGGCTTGAACAGCAATATTTTCCGCGAGGCCATGAAGCTGGACAAGAACACGACGGTTTTTGTCACGGCGGGGAAAAAGGCGGCGCAGTTCGTCGGGCGCACGAAACGCAACCTCGCAGCGGAATTCAGCTACAAAGACACGCCGGAATTTGCCGAGGCGCGGGCGATTTCAAAATTCATGCAGCAGATGTTTTTGAAGGGCGAAGTGGACGCCGTGGACATTTTGTTCCCGCGTTTCATCAACACCTTGATGCAACAGCCGCAGACAGTTTCATTTTTGCCGATTGGAAAAATTTCCGCCGCGACTGCCGGCGTGAATTCACCCGTGCAGGAGCTGCCCGCCGGCAGCACGACGGATGTTTTTGATTTTGAGCCGGACGAAGAAACGGTGCTGGGCGAACTGCTCCCGCACAGTTTGAATTTTCAGATGCACCAGATTTTGCTGGAGACGAAGGCCAGCGAGCAGAGCGCACGCATGGTGGCGATGAAAAACGCCACGGACAACGCCAAGCAGATCATCAAGGACCTGACGCTGGAATACAACAAGCTGCGCCAGGCGAACATCACGAAGGAACTTTTGGAGATCACCACCGCGCAGATGGCGGTCGGTTGAAAAATTTAGAACAATTATTTTAAGCACATGAGCAAAGGCAAAATCGTTCAAATCATCGGCCCCGTTGTGGACGTTGAGTTCACCGGCGCGCTTCCCGCGATTTATAACGCGCTGACCCTCGAATATGAAATGCCCGGACACGGCAAAACCAAGCTGACCCTAGAAGTGCAGCAGCACCTCGGCGACAACTGGGTGCGTGCCGTCGCCATGAGCACCACCGAAGGACTCAAGCGTGGTTACGAAGTCACCGACACCGGCGCGCCGATTTCCATGCCCGTGGGCGAAGCGGTCATGGGCCGCGTGTTCAACGTCACCGGCGACGCCGTGGATGAACAAGGCCCGGTGAAGGCCGACAAGTATTGCCCGATTCATCGGCCTGCACCCGCGCTCGTGGACCAGTCCACCACGCCGCAAATTTTGACGACTGGCATCAAGGTCATTGATTTGATCTGCCCGTTCTTGAAGGGTGGCAAAGTCGGCGCGTTCGGTGGTGCCGGTGTCGGCAAGACCGTCGTCATCATGGAACTCATCAACAACATCGCCAAATTGCACGGTGGTGTCTCGATGTTTGCGGGTGTCGGCGAACGCACGCGCGAAGGCAACGATCTTTACAACGAAATGATCGAGGCTGGCGTCATCAAAGTTGAAAAAGACGATAAAGGTCATCCGAAAAAGAACGAATTCGGTTTGCCGATTATTGCGCCCGGTTCAAAAATCGGTCTCGTTTATGGCCAGATGAACGAACCGCCCGGCGCGCGTCTCCGCGTGGCGCTCTCTGCGCTCGCCGTGACCGAGTATTTCCGCGACGAAAAAAATCAGGACGTGCTGCTGTTCGTGGACAACATTTTCCGCTTCTCGCAGGCCGGCTCCGAAGTGTCCGCGCTGCTGGGCCGCACGCCGAGCGCCGTCGGTTACCAGCCGACGCTCGCCGCCGAAATGGGCGATTTGCAGGAACGCATCACCTCGACCAAGAAAGGTTCCATCACCTCGTTCCAGGCCGTGTATGTGCCGGCGGACGATTTGACCGACCCCGCGCCCGCGACGACCTTCGCGCACTTGGACGCGACCATCGTGCTCGAACGCTCGATTGCCGAGCTGGGAATTTTCCCCGCCGTGGACCCGCTGGCGTCCAGTTCCCGCGCGCTCGCGCCGGAATTTGTCGGCCAGGAACATTACGACGTCGCGCGCGGCGTGCAGAAGGTTTTGCAACGCTACAAGGATTTGCAGGACATCATCGCGATTCTCGGCATGGACGAACTCTCCGCCGAAGACAAGACCGCTGTCTTCCGCGCCCGCAAGATTCAACGCTTCTTGAGCCAGCCGTTCACCGTCGCGCAGGTTTTCACCGGCCGCGAAGGCAAGC
>ODAK010000993.1_pt1 | contig 31969 bp, 27 predicted proteins | sample 1539591 | NCBI WGS metagenome assembly ODAK01 (sample SAMEA3539303, study PRJEB22396) | soil metagenome | biome: tundra; feature: field; material: soil | place: USA | collected 2010-05 | depth 0.15 m | reverse complement strand
TGCTGGAGGAACGCGACGTTGAATTGCCGGATGTCCTCACGGATTTGCAGGACAAAACGCAACTCACGCGCCGGAGCATCCATCGCATTCTCGTCGGCAGCGGCCGGCTGAATGATTTCACCCGGAACCCGCAGGAGTTCATTGAGATCACCGCCGATGCCATCAGCCGGGCCAAGCGTCTCGCCATCGTGGACGGCATCAAATACCAGCGTCTCGGCGCGGAGGAATACTACGCGCAGGAATTATTCGAGCAGGAAGAATTGACCGGCTACCTGAAAAACATGATGGCCGTTGGCAACCGCAGCGTTTACGAGCAAGTGGTTTACCAGTCCGACACTGAGAAATCATTCGCCGAGCAGTTGGAAAAAAATGAGGCCATCAAAATTTACGCTAAACTGCCGGCGTGGTTCAAGGTTCCGACGCCGCTGGGCAGCTACAATCCAGATTGGGCCGTCCTGGTGGAGAAAGACGGCGCGGAGCGGCTTTATTTCGTCGTCGAGACGAAAAGCAGCCTGTTTACCGACGATCTCCGCGACCGCGAGAGCGCCAAGATCAAATGCGGCGAAGCACATTTCGACGCCCTGGCCACTGGCGAAAACCCGGCACGGTTCGTGAAGGCAACCAAATTGGAAGATGTGATGGCTAAATGTTGAAGGCAGGAGAAGGGCAGCAAGTGTTGCGGTCGAAAGGAACGAAAGAGGACTAGACAGTTTTAATAACCAGCTCGTTTCTTGAGTAAGCGAGTTCCATCAAGTTCTTCACACCTGGGTTTTCGGAGACGAAAACACGCGCTTTCCGATGATTCGCAGCAACCGCACCATCGCAGATGGACACGTCTCCGACCCAATCTCGGCCACACTCGATGACGTAGTTGAGGGAGTAACAACCCCACTTGCTCAACTTGATCGTTTCGCCGGTGACGGTCTGTAATTTCATTGTGTTTGTTGTTGTAATGTATGGCAGCCACTTTGCCAAGTGTTCGTTTCACTTCCCAAAGTTCCATGCCGAATGTGCAACTTTTGGTCTCTGGTTGCGCCCCGTCCGTGCCGCAACACTGTCAGGGTGTTTTTTATTCCACCAACAATTTGAGTTCGCCGATGCTTGCTGGTTTTAGCAAGCACATACATATTTTAATGTGTTGACTTGCTTGCTAGGCTGTGCGACCATGATCCCATGAATGAGACAACACTCGCAGTCGCGCCGGACGCCGAACCAGCCAGTAAGCAATCACTTGGGGGCTTGGCTCGTGCCGAAAAACTACCAGCCAAAGAACGCAAGGCCATTGCAAAAAACGCCGCCAAAGCCAGATGGGAGGCCGCACGGGAGCAGGCCAGACAAATTGAAGATCCAAGCCGGACGCCAGAGGCATTGTGTGAGGGTGCAATGGAAATCGGATCTGTCCAAATTGAATGTTATGTGCTGGATAACCTAAAGCGTGTGATCCACAAACGCGGAATGGCAAAGGCATTAGGAATGAAGTCGGAAGGGGGTAATGTTTTCATGCGCGCAATGGGCCGAAAAGGGCTTGGATCTGTTATTGGCGAAGAATTGCGTTCAAAACTAGACAATCCATTGATATTCAAGACATTAACTGCGGATCTGGGGCACGGATACGACGCCACCATCCTAATTGATATTTGCGATGCGATTATTGAGGCGGCAAAAACAGATAAACTAGGGCCAAATCAGGAGGATCTTGCAAAGCAGGCTGAAATTATTATTCGAGCATCTGCAAAGCTTGGAATTGTTGCGCTGGTTGATGACGCCACTGGATTTATCGCAGATAAAAGGCGCGAGCAATACAAAGAGTTGTTCCGTGAATTTATACGCGAAGAAATCAAACTGTATGACGAGCCGCAGTTTCCAGATCAGTTGTTCGATGTCATTTACAAAATCTATGGCCTGCCTCGTAAGTCTGACACCAAAAACCACCCGCAGTTTTTTGGAAAGTTCATTCGTAAATATATCTATGAACCGCTCGCAAACAGCAACGGGGCTATTTTGGAAATGCTCGATGAGAAAAACCCGGTTGTTTATGTCAATGGCGGCAGACGCTACAAGATGTATAATTTTCTTTCCGATGTTGTTGGTATGCCGGCATTGAAAGCGCATTTTTGGCAGGTCATAGGAATTGGAAATTCAGTTAGGAGCAAGGGGCAGTTTGAACGAAGTTTCAGCATTGCATTCCCCGGCCCCCAAATGGAACTTTTCAAGGACATGGAATAAGAAAACATCGCCCATCTTTCAATGGCGCAATCTGTTTGATTCAGATTGCGCTTTCTTCTTTGCCAACGTTTTTAGTCACGCCCGCACCAGCCGCACCGCACCGCTTTTGCTTTTCAACATCGAACCATATTTCGCCAGCATCGCTTGCGCGACGGCGGAAATGATTGGCCGGCGGTCCGTCTTGTCGTAGCCGGTCTGGTTGCCGGATTGATTGAAGTATTTCAGCCCTTCGCCCACGGGCGCAGCCGTGCGGTCGGCAATCAGAAGTTCCCGCGCCATTTCGCATGTCGCCAGCACCAGCGCCTTTGGCACCACGCTCGCCGGCACGAACGGATCAAGTTGCAACAGGCTGGTCAACACGGCGACCGGCGCTTTGTCGGGGTCGAGGCAGTTGACGCGCGGCCATTGCAACGCCTGCCCAGCCAATATATTCCACTTTTAGGAGGCTTCGCCGCGCTGATGCTTTAATTGGTGCTCCGCTTCTGGACGCCGCGCTGTCGCGCAAATCCACGCCCTTTCAGCGGTATCCCATCCGGCGTTCTTTGAGCATTTCCCGAATCGTTTTGGCCGCTTGGTAAAATCTTCCCGCCGTCCAGTTCCGCCGGCCTCGTTCCAGGTCGGAAAGATACGGAGCCGAGATGTTCCTGGCACCCGCCAGCTCCCACTGGGAGAAACTATGCTCGCGCCGGACACGGCGGATCAGGTTCCCGGCCCGCACATGGCTGATTTGCGGGACGCTTTTGGTTGGCAGCTTCAATCTCATTCCAAAAAATTCGCACATTTGGCTGATTTTGCAAAAAAGTTTCCGCTGAAAATCATAATCACCAATGGAGTCCGTTGTTTTGTGACGGACACCGAATTGCAAAAAAACCGCCAAAATTTTTATATGCTGCTTTTTTCGTTGGAAAATTGTCTCATAGAGACTGGCAGGAAGGTAAAAATACCCTGCTTTTTGCCCACCCAAAAGGAGACTCCTTAAAAGTTTTTGCGACCGACGGGCGGGCCAAGATGCCCGCCGGCAAGCCGGAAGATCAAAGGCCGATGGACGCCGGGCAGGACAGGGCGGAGAATTTTGAGCAAGGCGGACAGTCTATCTATCTTTTTCTATCGTCCAAAAAGGATTTTGTTGCATTTCTCCGCATCTGGATGAAACAGCATAAAACCATTTAAAGCATTGATTCTATTGAGCATCCATTGTATTCAAGGCTTCCGTGACTTTTGCCTGATAGAGTTCAAATCTCCCCGCCCCGACCATTTTCTTCAAAGTTATCCGTTTATTCCAGGCTGACGTTGGGCGTCAGGCTCAAGCTTAAACCGCCCACCGCCACTTCAAACGGTTTGCCCGAAGGCGTGATGACCTGGGTGACGGACAGGTCATGTGTTTTACCGGCAGCGGTCTTGGATTCCACCTTCACCGTGAGTTGCACCGTATGGCTGTCAATCATTTTGGGAGTGAGAACGCAGTCCTTGCCCGCGCCGAGCAGCACGCAGGTTTCGTAGTGGTTGGTCAGGGAAATTTCACCAAGGTCGCAGTCGGTCGCCTTGGCGGCAACCGGATTGGAATTGAAATTAGAATTGGAATTGGTGGTGGCCGTGGCCGCAAATGCGTGCGTGGTAATGCGTGCCGGCGCGTGGGCGGCGTCGGCCTTGTGCCAGACCATTGGCGCGACTTTATACGCGGCCCCGGCCAGAATGGAAACGATGGCCACGGCGCGCCGGACTTTCATCAAAGTGGAGAACAGATCGGAAACGCTCATGCTGGCTTTTCAGCAGGAATCAGGCCGACGTCAAAACCTGAAGAAACCGGGCGGGGCGGTGGCCGCCGTGTCCAAAAATTGAAAGGTTGTCCCAAATCCAGCCTCAATCGGCGTGGTCGAAAATCAGGAGATTCTTGCTTTCCTTGACTGTGAGCCGCAGGCCGTCGGTCGTGCCGCTCATGAATTTCTCCTCGCCGTTGAAGGTGACGTGCAGCGTGTAATTCGTGCCGTCGCGGCTCCAGTCGCCCTTCCAGTTTTCAAACTCGGTCGTAGGCGGCTGGCCGGTCTGGGCTTTGAGACGCGGCAAACTCCGGATGAAGATCTGGTTGTCGCCCGTCATCAGCAGATGGGTTTGCGCGTAGGCCTGCGTCATCCAGGCGCGGATGTTGCGCATTTCGCTCGCCGGCGTCTTGGGCTGGTTCTGGCGCAGCCAGGCGAAGCTCACGCCCGCGTTGAATTCCCAGTTTCCTATGATTTTTTCGCCGTCATACTTTACCGACTTGCCGGTTTGCAGATAGGCTGGAAAGTCGTCCAAGTTGTTTGTCAAAATTCCCCACAACTGCTTTGAAAGTTCCTTGTTCGCCAGCAGGCTCTGCACGGCCGGCGCATTCGCGACTGCGCCAAGCGACGCGCCGGAAACCAGGGCATTGGTCAGGACGGGATCGGTCACCAGCGATTGCATGTCTTCACGCTGCCACAACGAGGTCAGCCCCGGATAGTCGGCCACCCGCGCGCCCAACTGCGGGTTCTGTAGCAGCAGGCCCGACAAATCCGCCAGCTTGTAATACGTGGGCGGCAACGTGCCCACTGCGCTTGCCGTTCGCGCGAAACCGGTGGCCTGCAAATCTTCGCCCAGCTTGTTGACCAGGCGGATGGTCCACGGCTGGCTGGCCGCCGTCGCCGTCATCTGCGTGGTCCAGTAAGTCAGGTTGAAAATAAAAAAGCTGATGAGGACAAAGTAAGCCGCGCCGTTCATCAGGCCGATGCAGATGCCCAGCCGCGTGTTAAGCCGCTGCCACAAAGCCTGCCGCAGTTCGCCCGCCTGATATTTGTAAAAATGCTCCACGCGTTGATGCACCTTGAGCCCCACGATCATCAACGGAATGGATCCCAGAATAAAACCGCACACCGGGGCCAGCGCCCAGGCCATGATCGGGTTGCTCGCGCCGAGGTGCGGCAGCAGCGGATGGACCAATTTCCCGAGCGGCACCGCCAGCAGCGCGGCAAAGATGATCCCGACGAACGCGATCGCCGCGCGGATCGCGCCCTGCCGCCAGCCGGCCAGGGAAACCGCCGCCATCAACAAAATCGCCAAAAGCCAAATGGTCATGCCTTCATTAAAAATCATCCCGCAAAAAATGCACGACGAAAATGAGGGGTTTAACCTCCTGATCTAAATCGTCCTCGTAATCTTAATCGGTTTTGAAACGAGCTTACGATGAAGAACAGGATGAAGATTAGGACCGGCCCAAATCACACCCCCAGTTGCAAAGCCCGTCACACCGGCTATGTTGGCCGCGTGCAAATTTCCGTCATCGTGCCCGCGTTCAACGAGGAAAAGCTGCTCGGTGCGTCGCTGGCCGAAATCCAGGCTGCCGCCGCCGCCGTCACGCGGCTCGGCTTGGAATTTGAACTTATCGTCTGCGACAACAATTCCACCGACCGCACCGCCGATATCGCTCGCGCCGCCGGGGCCAGAGTCGTATTCGAGCCGGTCAACCAGATTGCCCGCGCGCGGAACGCCGGTGCCGCTGCCGCCACCGGCGACTGGCTGATCTTCGTGGACGCCGACTCGCATCCGAGCGCGGAACTGTTTGCGGACGTGGCGGAGCAGATTCGTTCCGGTCGTTGTCTCGCGGGCGGCGTGACCATCCGGCTGGATGAAAAACATTTTGTGGCGGGACTCGTCACGCAGTTGTGGAACTATGCCAGCCGGATGGGCCGCTGGCTGGCCGGTTCGTTTATTTTTGTCGAAGCCTCTGCGTTCCGAAAAATCGGCGGATTCAGCCATGAACTGTTTGCGGCGGAAGAATTGGAATTAAGCAAGCGGCTGAAAAAGCTCTCGCGGGAGACGGGTAGGGGAATCGTCATTCTGCACCGGCATCCGCTCAAGACCTCGGCGCGCAAAATGCGGCTTTACACCCTGCGGGATCATCTCAAGCTTCTGACCCGGGTGTGTTTCGATCGCCGCACGTTGAGCAGCCGTGAAGCCTGCACGCTGTGATATGACGGGCGGAGGTGAAGGGCCGCAGCCGGAGTGCGCCCGTCCTCGGGCGCAGCGATGGCCCAATTGCCATGAGTCTCGGCAAATCTGACGCGGTTTGTTCAAAATTTATTTCTGTCGGCCTAGCTAATTTGAATGCAGCAAAAACCAGACAATTTTCCAGATCAGAAACGTGATGACGCCCATGGCCACGAGCAGGCCGATGATGGTGATCAGGCTGGCGGCCTCCTGCCGGAGTCGTTCCGCGTGTGGATCGCGCTGGCTGAATTGAAACGACAGCAGGGCGCTCATCATTTCCTCGGCGTCGCGGTAGCGCAGGCGCGGATTAGTGCGGCAGGCGTTCAGCACGATCTTGTTGAACCGGACCACGTCGCGCGCGGTCGTAGTGTTGCCCAAATCCGCCGGCAATTCCGGGTAGCTGTTCCGGTCTTTGCCGGTGCTGATCTCGTAAAGCACCTTGCCAAGCGCGTAAATATCCGCCCGCGCCGTGCCCAGTCCTTCCGGCGCGATAAAACCTTCCGTGCCGACGCGCGACCGGGTCTTGAACATCTCGGTCACCAGCCCGGCATCCACCAGCTTGGGAAATCCGTTCACGAAAATGATGTTGGCCGGCTTGACGTCGCGATGAATCAGCCCGTGCCGGTGCAGAAAACCCAGGGCGGAAGCGATGGCCGCGCCGTGCCGGACGCATTCGCCAATGGGCAACTGGTGGCGTTCCTCCAGGTCATGCGCCAGCGTGCGCGGCTGATAATACTCGGGATTGATCGTCTGGCCGGTGTGGACATCGTCGCCGAGTTCCATCACGTAATAGAAATAATCCGCCTCCGGGTTGCCGCCGATTTGCAGCACGTCCACGAGTCCGTCGTGCTGGCGCGAGAGCGGCTCGAATTTCAACACGCCTTGAAACTCATTCTCATACGGCTTCTGCCACTCGAAGGATTTTCGGAAAATGATTTTGACAGCGCGGTAAGTGCTCAGGGCGTTGCGGGCCAGCCACACTTCTCCGCTGCTGCCCGAGCCAATGAGGCGGACAAGCTGGTGCTCCGCCACCACCGGCCGTGGTGCGTCTCCCTCCGGTGATGCAGCGGGAGGAATCATTCGCAGGCGATCTCGCTTGTTTCTAGCCGGCAGATTTCTTTTTTGATCAGCGCGCTCAGCCGAAATTTGGCCAGATAAACCTGGCTGGCGCTGACGCCCAGCGTCCGCGCCACCTTGGCGACCGGCCATTGTTTGACCACATAAAAATCGAACATTTGATAATGCTCTTCCTTCACCCGGCGCTTCACATTTTCCAGGGCGACCTTCATCAGATTCACGCGCCATTCATCTTCCCAGACCGATTCCGCCTCGGCGGACTCGGGAATTTCCTCCACATCAAAACCGGAAAACTCCGCGCCGGCAACTTCAAACTCTTCCGACTCGACCCGCGTGCGTTTCCGCAATTGGTCGGCAATCCGCCATCGGGTCAGGTTGCGCAGCCAGCCTTTGAAGGAACCGAACTCGCGGTCGCGCTTGAATTTCTGGATGTTCTTGGCCACCGAAATGATCGTCTCCTGCACGACATCCTGAGCCTCGGACTCGGTCAGGCCGGATTTCCGCGCGACCGCATAGATCAAGCGCCAGTAAGTGTCGAAAAAATCCTTCCAGCTATCCTGGTCGTCCCAGTCTTGCAACCGGCTCAACAGGCTGTAGCGGGTCGGAATGAAATCTTCCGAGTGCATCATGGTTTGAATCATGCGTGGAATACTCGGACAATGCCGCTCATTTCTTTCAAAAAATCTGAACCAAATTAAAACCCAATTCGGTGAAGGGTGCTAGCTATGAATCCGGCCGTGGCGAACCAGTGCATGGTTGGTTAAGCCCCACTGGCGGATGTTGCGACCGAGGGACTTCAGGAATTTGAAACGAGCCGCCTGGCGGTGGCCGTGCCATCCGCGTGCTGCCAGCACAAAAGGGCGGGTTGCTTCATGCGTCCGAAGCGCGTATCATTTCGGCTAACGTGCCTGTTCGGAAATACTTTTTTTGCACAAGTCGGCTGACGGCGGTTATTTTACAACTGTTTTGCGCGGGTTTGCTGTTGCTGGGCACGCCCGCTGGCGCTCAAGACCTGAAGGAAACGGAGCGGCAATTCCTGCACGGCAATTATTCCGAGGTCATCCAGATGGCGCAAAAGACGGTGGACGAAAATGGCTATCGCAGTGACTGGCGGCGGTTGCTGGTGAGATCGTTGCTGACCGTGGGACGCTACGGCGAGGCTTACACCAATGCCGTGAATGGATTGAATGGTTCTCCCAGTCCCATCGGAATGCGTTTGCTGGCGCGGGAAGCGGCGCTGTTCCAAAACGATCTGGCCGGGGCCAATCGCCGGCTGGCCGAAATCAACGCCTTGCTGGAACGACGTCCGCCTGCCGCTCAAGATGGCGCGGAACTGGTCGCCTTGGGACAGGCGCTGCTGCTGCTCGGCGTCGAACCCCGGCTGGTGCTGGAAAATTGCTTTCGGCGGGCGGAGAAGATGGTTCCGCCGTCGCGCGAGGCCTATCTCGCCACCGGCCAACTGGCTCTGGACAAGCATGATTTCGCCCTCGCCGCCGATGCCTTCCGCGCGGGGCTGAAAAAATTTCCGGACGATCCCGACTTGCAGGCCGGTCTGGCACGGGCGTTTGAAACCGGCGACCGCGAGGAAATGTTGAAGGCCGTGGACGCGGCGCTCACGGTCAATCCTCGGCACATTCCGAGTTTGCTGCTGCTCGCCGACCACCTCATTGATGGCGAACAATACGAGGAGGCGGAAAAGCAGCTTGCGCTCGTATTGCAGGTGAATCCTTATCAGCCGGAGGCGCTGGCCTATCGCGCGATCTTGGCGAATTTGCGGAACGATCCTGCCAAGGAAGCGCAATTTCGCGCCGAGGCGTTGAAGTTTTGGAAAACCAATCCGCAGGTGGATCATCTCATGGGCCGCAAGCTTTCGCAAAAATATCGTTTCGCCGAAGGTGCCGCCGCGCAAAAACGCGCGCTTGCATTTGAACCGGAGTATCTGCCCGCGCGCCGGCAACTAGCGGAGGACTGGTTGCGCCTCGGACGGAATGATGAAGGCTGGCAGCTTGCCGAGGAAGTTCACAAGCAGGATGGCTACGACGTTGCCGCATTCAACCTCGCGACGCTGCACGATCAGATGGCGAAATTCCAGACGCTCTCCAACGCGGACTTCGTCGTTCACATGTCGCCGCTGGAGGCTGGCCTTTACGGCGATCGGGTGTTGGACTTGCTGGGGCAGGCCAAAGCAACGCTATGCCGCAAATACGGGGTGGAACTCACGCGGCCCACCGTGGTGGAAATTTTCCCGGAGCAAAAGGATTTTGCCGTGCGGACGTTTGGCATGCCGGGCAATCCGGGCTATCTCGGCGTCTGTTTCGGTTCCGTGATCACGGCCAACAGCCCGGCCTCGCAAGCGCCGAACCCCGCCAACTGGGAAGATGTGTTGTGGCATGAGTTCTGTCACGTTGTCACGTTGACGGCCACGAAGAACCGGATGCCCCGCTGGTTCAGCGAAGGCATTTCCGTGTATGAAGAGCGGCAGGGAGATCCGGCGTGGGGTGAACAAATGAACCTTGCTTACCGCGACATGATTCTGAAAGGCGAGTTGACGCCGCTCGGCAAATTGAGCAGCGCGTTTCTTACGCCGAAAGATTCGCCACATCTGCTGTTTGCTTATTTTGAATCGTCGCTCGTCATTGAATTTATCGTGCAGCGGTTCGGTTTCGAATCGTTGAAGAAGATTCTCGCGGACCTGGGCGATGGCAAGGAAATCAACCCCGCCATCGTCGCGCACACCATTCCGCTGTCGGAAATGGAACAACAATTCGCTGCCTACGCGGGCGAGCTGGCAAAAAATCTTGCGCCGGGAGCCGACCTGGACAAGCCGCCGGCCAAGCATTCAGAAGCAGAGAATCAGGTATGGGAAAAAATCCACGCCGATAATTATTTTGTGCGGATGCAGAAAGTCGGCGAGTTGATGAAAGCCAAACAGTGGATGGAAGCGAAGCCCTTGCTTCAATCCATTGCCAAAGCCTACCACGGGGAAAAAGACTTGGAAAACCCGTTGTGGCTGCTGGCGGTGACGGAGCGAAATCTGAATGAAACCAACGCGGAACTGGCGACGCTCCGGCAATTCGCCGGACAGGAATCCGACTTCGTGGACCTGTTCGCCCGGCTCATTGAATTGTCGGAAGCGCAATCGGACTGGCCCGCCGTCACGAAATACGCCGAGCAGTTGCTGGCCATCAATCCCTTGGTTTCACTGCCTTATCGCGCGTTGGCCGAAGCCGGAAGTGCATCAGGAAAAAAAGAGCCGGCCATCGCGGCGTATCGCAAGTTGCTGCTGCTCGATCCGCCGGACCCGGTGGACGTGCATTTTCAACTGGCGCGTCTGCTCCACGCGCGCGGAGATTCGGAAGAGGAGGCCAAGCGCCAGGTGTTGCAGGCCCTGGAAGATGCGCCCCGTTTCCGTGATGCCCAACGCCTGCTGTTGGAAATAGACGACAAAATGCCGCAACCAATCACGGGCCCGGCGGCGTCTAACTCACCGGCCAATCCATGAAAAAAACGGCGCTGATATTTTTGCTGCTGCTGCTGGCGTTGAGCGTCGTGTTCGCGCAACGCCGTTTTGGCAACGGCAACATGATCCGCACCGAGGGTGGCGAATGGGTGGACGAAACCACCGTTCGCACCGCCCGCGAAATCGCCTCGCACAGCACGGGCACGCCCAACTGGACCAATGCGCTGGGCTTTAACAAGGACGTTTTCACGTTTGTGCGGATCATCCGCGACCGCGATCCGTATGGTTCACGGAGCGCGGGAAGTTGGATCACGGATTTTCCGGACAGCGATTTGAATTTTTCCTTTCGTCTGCAGCAAATGACCTCGATCAAAGTTGATCCGAATGGACGCACGCTCCGGCTGACCGATCCAGACCTGTTCAATTATCCGTTCATTTACATGGTTGAACCAGGCGCGCTGCTGCTGCGCGACGAGGAGGTGCCGCTGCTGCGAAAATATCTGTTTAGCGGCGGCGTGCTGATGGCGGATGATTTTTGGGGCGAATGGCAATGGCAGGGATTTGCCGACCAGATCAAACGCGTGCTGCCCGACGGCCAATGGGTGGAACTGCCGATGGAGCATCCGATTTTTCATTGTGTGTTTGACATCAAGGTTCCGAAAAACAAATTGCAGACGCCCGCCAGCAACATCGCCACGCAACGCCGTTCCACCGATTTCACCTGGGAGACTTATCATCGCAACCGCGACGGCAGCCCCGAAGATTGCGAGCAAATGCACGTCCGCGCAATCTTCGACAGCAAGGGGCGCATCATGGTCATCGCCACGCACAATTGCGACAACGGCGACGCCTGGGAACGCGAGGGCGAGGACGACTGGTTCTTCCACGAGTTTTCCGAGAAGCGCGGGTATCCGCTCGGCATCAACATCGTTTTTTATCTGATGACCCATTAACCCAACCACATTGAATGAGCCTCCCAACTGAACCCCAAACTCCGCCATCGCCGATCGCCACCGCTGATGCCGATCGCGAAACCGTCGAGCGCCTTATCACCGGTCGCGCGCAAATCGAAACCGAACTCGCCAAGGTCATCGTCGGGCAAAAACAGGTGATCGAGCAAATCTTGATCGCACTTTTTGCCGGCGGTCATTGCCTGATTACCGGCGCGCCCGGATTGGCCAAGACGCTGTTGGTCAAATCCATCGCGCAAATTTTCCATCTCAAATTTCAGCGCATCCAGTTCACGCCGGACCTCATGCCGGCGGACATCACCGGCATGGAAATTCTTCAGGACACCGGCGAAGGCAGAAAAATGCTGTTCGTGCGTGGCCCCGTGTTTGCCAACATGATTCTCGCCGATGAGATCAACCGCACGCCGCCCAAGACCCAGGCCGCCTTGCTCGAAGCCATGCAGGAACATCAGGTGACCGCCGCCGGCGTCCGCCATGTTTTGGAGGAACCCTTCTTCGTGCTCGCCACGCAGAATCCGATTGAAATGGAAGGCACCTATCCTCTGCCCGAAGCGCAACTGGATCGTTTCATGTTTAACGTGGTGATGGATTACCTGCCGGAAGATGACGAGGTTGCCGTCGTCCGGCAAACCACCGCCCGCCGTCCCGCCACCATTGAGCCGATTTTCACTGGCGAAGACGTGCTGCGGTTTCACGAACTGGTCCGCCAGGTGCCGGTTGCGGAAAGTCTGATTCGCTACGCGGTGCGCTTGACCGCCGCTTCACGTCCGCAGCAAGCCAACGCTCTAACGTTCGTGAACGACTGGGTTAGCTGGGGGGCCGGCACGCGCGCCGGCCAATTCCTCGTGCTCGGAGCCAAAGCCCGCGCTTTGTTGCAAGGCCGGACGCACGTTTCCGCCGACGATATCCGCACGCTGGCCGCGCCGGTGCTGCGCCATCGCATCCTCGTGAACTACCGGGCCGAAGCCGAAGGAACAAATGTGGAAACAATTATTCGCCAGTTGCTGGATGTCGTGAAAGAACCGGGAGAGTAAAAAATGAAACATTCAACATTCAACATTCAACATCGAACCTCCAATTTACGACATTCGATTTGTTCTCATTTCGTTGGGCGTTGAATGTTGAATGTTGAATGTTCCCCCTTTTCTAATTCATGCCCGCCACATCACCAACGATTTCGTCTCCGCTCCGTCGCGGCGAAGGCTTTGTTGACCCGAAGGCGTTGATGGCGATTCGCAGTCTGGAACTTCGTGCGCGCGTCGTTGTTGAAGGATTTTGGAACGGCTTGCATCGCAGTCCGTATCACGGCTTCTCGGTTGAGTTCACGGAATACCGCCAATACTCGCCGGGCGATGACACGCGCTATCTCGACTGGCGTTTGTTTGCGCGCTCGGATCGTTTCTATCTTAAAAAATTCGAGGACGAAACCAATCTCCGCTGCCATCTGCTCGTGGATCAAAGCCGCTCCATGACCTATGGCTCGCTCAACTACTCCAAACTGGACTACGCCCGCACGCTGGCCGCCACGCTGGCCTGGTTTTTGAATGAACAAGGCGACGCGGTGGGCCTGTTCACTTTTGCTGACCGTGTCCGTGATTATTTGCCCGCGCGACATCGGCACGGGCATCTGCGCCAACTCATGCTCGCGCTGGAAGCTGAACCCGATGGAGCCGAAACAAATCTCGGCGAACCGCTGCGTCGCGTGGCGGAACTCGCGCGCAAACGCGGCTTGATCGTGCTGATTTCCGATCTGCTCGCGCCGATTGATGAACTGGAGCGCAGTTTTGGCCGGCTCACCGCCGCCGGACATGAACTGGTCGTTTTCCACGTGCTCGATCCGACCGAAATCACTTTTGATTTTCAAAGCGCAATGCTGTTTCAAGACATCGAAAGCCGGAAAGAAATTTATCTCGATCCGGCGGCCGTGCGCTCCGAATATCAACGCCGGTTTCAAAACCACAGCCAGGGTGTGGAAGCCATCTGCCGCAAACTGGGTTTCGCGTTTCATCGTCTCGCCACCGACCAACCGCTGGACCTGGCGCTGCATGATTTTCTCCGCAGCCGCAGCCGGCGCGGCAAACGGATTCGCCGGCACGTCCAGCCAGTCTTGCCGTCATGAGCTTTCTGACACCATGGTTTTTGCTCGGCGCGGCGGCGGTTGCCGGACCGATTTTATTTCATTTGATCCGGCAATCGGTGCGCGAGCGGATGCCGTTCAGTTCGCTGATGTTTCTGCGCCCGACAACCCAGCGCATCACGCGCCGCCGCAAACTGGAACATTTTTGGTTGCTGCTGATGCGTTGCGTGTGCCTGCTGCTGCTGGCCACCGGTTTTGCGCGGCCGTTTTTTTCCAACAACAACACGCTGCCGCCGGCGGCGGCCGAAGGACGCCAACTCGTTTTACTGTTGGACACCAGTGCCAGCATGAAGCGCGAAGGCTTGTGGGAAAAAGCTTCGGCGCTGGCGACACAATATCTGGAAAAAACTTTGCCCGGCGATCAGGTCGCCGTGATGACGTTTGACCGCCAGCCGCGCGTGCTGGTGAGCATCGCGGAATGGTCTTCGTGGTCTGTGGATCAACGCGCGGCGCTGGCGCGGCAGCGACTAGCAGCCGTTTCTCCGGGCTGGATGGGAACACAGCTTGGACTGGCGTTGACGACGGCGGCGGAAAAATTCACGGATGATTCCGCCAACGAAAAACCAGCCAGCCACCGTGAACTGGTCTTGATTACGGATTTGCAGGAAGGCGCAAAACTGGATGGACTGCAGGGACACGACTGGCCCGCAGGCGTCAAGGTCACGGTTGAGCGCGTGGAGGCAAAACATCACACGAATGCCGGACTTGGCATCGCCAACGAATCCAGCTCACGAGCCGCCGACATCGGGCCGCTGGTGCGTGTGACCAATGCGCGGGATTCCGGCGCGGAAAAATTCATCGTGGGCTGGAGCGCCGAGGACGGCAGCAGCTTCGCCGGGGGATCGATGGGAATTTATCTGCCGCCCGGACAAAGCCGGAGTTTTCCCGCGCCAAAAATTCCAGCGGGCACAATACCGACGCAACTTCGATTGACGGGCGATGAGGAAAATTTTGACAACGCGGCTTATTTCGCAGCGCCGGAAAAAGAACACCTGACGGTCGCCTATTTTGGTTTGGAATCCGCCAATGATCCGACGAAATTGCGATACTATTTGGAGCGAGTTTTTCCAGAAACACCTCGCCGCAAAGTGGAGATCATTTCGCTGACGGCTCAATCGGCGTTTTCTGCTGAGTCGCTGAATCAAACCGCGCTCGCCGTCATTCCGGGAAAGCTTGTGCCGGAAGAAACTGCGGCGGTGCGCGACTGGCTGGCGCGCGGCAAAACCGCGCTCTTAGTTTTGACTGATGCGCTGGCCGCGCCAACGCTCGCGACGCTCACCGGTTTGCCGGCGGTTCAAATGACCGAAGCCGCCGGGGATTACGCATTGCTGGGCGAGATTGATTTCGCGCATCCGTTGTTCGCGCCGTTTGCCGACCCGCGCTTCAGCGATTTCACCCACATTCATTTTTGGAAACACCGGCGCTGGGAAATTCCGCCCGGCGTTCCGGTTCATGTGCTGGCGAAATTTGACGACGGCTCGCCAGCCCTGGCACAAATCGCGGTCGGTCAGGGAAATTTGCTCGTGCTGGCTGCCGGCTGGCATCCAGGGGACAGCCAGTTTGCGGTCTCCAGCAAATTTCCGCCTTTGATGCAAACCATGCTGGATTGGAGCGGTGCCAGCGTGCCGGAACGGTTTCAATTCTTGACGGGCGACGCGATTCCCTCGCCTCGGAGTGCGGGCGGCTCGCCCGCGAGTTCATCGTCGCCCGAAAAATTGCGGCACGCGGGCGAGGCGCCCGCGCTCCTTGGAAATGTCCAATGGCAAAAGCCGGATGGAACAAAGGAAACGCTGGCGGCCGGAACTCCATTTACAGATACAGACCTGCCGGGAATTTACGTCGCGACCTTTGGCGACAAGCAGCGGCGTTTTGCCGTGAACCTTCCACCGGAGGAAAGCCGCACCGCGCCGCTTTCGCCGGATGAACTGGCGCGGCTCGGCGTGCCGCTGCAAACGCCGGCTCAATTTTCCATCGCAAAAGCGCCGGAAGTTCAACGTCATTTGCAGCGGGCCGAATTGGAGAATCAGCAGAAGGTCTGGCGCTGGTTGATCGTCGGCGTGCTGGCGGTGATGCTGGGCGAAATTATGTTGAGCGGCTGGCTGGCACGCCGCGCGAAAATTACCGAGGCATCCGCATAATGGAACGCCGTCTGCAAAATCAACTCAGTTTAATGGAGTCCACGCTTCGCCGGGCGCGGCTCCGGCGGCGGCTGGCGTTATGCTGGGCAACGACGGCAGTCGCTGAACTTTTCTTGTTTTTGGTTCACGGCGTCACGGGCTGGGATACACGGCTGATGTGCTGGTTGGTGCTGGCCGGCGGATTGATGGCGGCGGGCTTTGTGTGGCGGCGCGAGCGGCGGCGTCCCGCTGATTTCCACGCAGTGGTCGCCATGATTGAGCGGGAAAATCCGGAAGCCCGGCATCTGCTCTCAACCGCTGCGGAGCAGGAGCCGAATCCTGAATCATTGCAGTTTGGTTATTTACAATTGCGCGTGATCGAGCAGGTGCTGGCTCATCGCCACCGAATTTTATGGGAACGAGAATTTGAACGAAAATTATCCTCCGCCGCCAAGGTGCAGATCGCCGCCTTGCTGGGGCTGCTGGTCGTGCTTTTTCTCGGAAACAGCCAAACGCGCTGGCACGCTTCGTCGGGTTCATCGTGGTTTGCCGAAGAAATTACCGTGATGCCCGGCGACACGCAGGTGGAGCGCGGCACGGGCCTGGTGATCACCGCCCGCTTTGGACGCACGCCGCCGCCGGAAGCCGCACTCCTGCTGGTTTCGGCTTCAGGCAAGTCCAAACGTATCGCGCTGGCGCGCACGCTTGCCGACCCGGTCTTCGGGGCGAGCCTCGCAGAAATTTCCGAGGACGGCCTCTACCACATCGAATACGGAACGAAGAAAACCCGCGACTACAAGATCGGTGTTTTTGATTACCCCGCATTGACGCGCGCTGACGCTTCGCTTGATTTTCCAGCTTACACGAGCCTCACCAACCGGATCATTCCCGACACCTTTCGCGTCAGCGCGGTGGAAGGCACGCGGCTGACCTACACATTGCAACTCAACAAACCGGTGACGCGCGCGCGATTCATCGGCAAAACGGAAACGCTGGCGTTGACGACGCAAACTAATTCGGTCGCCTTGCTGACTAATTTCACACTTTCCAACAGCGCGCGTTACGCGCTGGAACTGGTGGACGCGGACGGCCGCACCAACAAAGTTCCGGCGGAATTTTCGATTCAAGTTTTGCCCGACCGGTCGCCCGTGGTCAAAGTGGTTTTTCCGCGCGGCGACCAGCGAGTTTCGAGCCTGGAGGAATTGCAGTTGCAGGGCGAGGCGGGCGATGATTTTGGCTTGTTAAAATACGGCCTTGGTTTCAGCGTGGCTGGACGAGAACCGCAGTTCATCGAATTGGGACAGGCCGCACCCGCCAACGAGAAGCGCCAGTTCACCAATCAGATTGCGCTGGAAAAATTGGGCGTGTCGGTGGATCAAGTGGTTTCCTATTTTGCCTGGGCGGATGATTTTGGTCCGGACGGAAAAGTGCGCCGCACATTCAGCGACATGTTTTTTGCCGAGGTCCGGCCGTTTGAAGAAATTTTCCGGGCCGACCAATCCGGCGCATCCGAAAATCAAAATCAGCAGGGGAATCAGGGCGGAAATCAAGGCGCGCGACTGGCTGAAATGCAGAAGCAGATCGTCATCGCCACCTGGAAACTGCAACGCGACAAGCAAGGCTCAACCAATCCTCAAAAACCATGAAAACAAAATTATTCATCTTATTGAGGCGCGATCCATTCAGTGCCGGAGCGCGGGCTTCAGCCCGGTATTTGTTTAGCGTGGGTAGCGCGGTCGACCCGCCCGCCCCGCCCGGCGACCCGCCGGGCGGAAGGGGAGCAGGCCTCGTTACTCCGAATGCTCAATTCCCTTTGAAACCACTCCCCATTTCGTCGGGCGGGTCGCCCGACGCCACAGGCGAGTCGCCTGTGCTACCCACGCTCAACAAATACTCAGCACGCTTCAACGTCCATTACGATGCGACACGGGAGATTTCCGGTCCGTTTCCGATTCGAGAGTTGAAGTGGCGTGAACGCCGCGCTCCCATTGCGCCAAATGCAAGTTACTCGGTTATTCTCTTCCCAATGTTGTTCGCAGCCGCGCTTTTCATCGTGCCCTTGGCCGCGCAGGAAAATTCAAGTCCGGCGCGCCTGCCGGTTCGAGGCAATCTGCTCGCAACCAACGCCGTCGGCGGTTGCGCGGCAGACATCGTCGTGGTGAGCGATGCGCAGGCACAAGCATTGGAACAAGCGCGGCAAATCCTGGCACAAAGCGAAAGCGCGAATGACCGCGCCGCGTTGAAAACCGCGATCAAGGAAATGGAACGCTCGCAGGCCGCGCTGGAATCGGCAAAAAAATCTCCAGAAAAACTGCCTGCCGCCATCGCCGCCGAGCAGGCCGCATATCAGGCGTTGCTCAAAGCCAGGCCGCGCGAATTTCGCATCCAGCGTTCGCGGAACGGAAATCAAGGCAACTCCTCCGGGCAGCCGAACCAGCGGCAGTTCGACCAGCTTGAAATGGCGAACGAACAAAACCGTTATGAAACCGAGCGCCAGGCGGCGGCTCCACCCAATGCGCAACAGCGCGAGCAGACGCAGGTGGCGGAACGCTTGAAAGAACTGGCCCAACGACAGCAGGATTTGAACGACCGTTTGCGCGAGCTGCAATCCGCGTTGCAATCCGCGCGAACCGATCAGGAACGTGCGGACATCCAGCGTCAGCTCAAGCGGCTCAACGATGAGGAGCGGCAGATGCTCGCCAACGTGGATGAGTTGCGGCAACAACTGGCGCAATCGCCCAACGCCAGTTCACAGGCCGACGCCCGGCAGCAATTGGATCAAACCCGTTCGGACATGCAGCGCGCTGCCGAGGAGCTTCAGAACCAGTCCGCTTCGTCGGCGCTCGCGGCGGGCACGCGCGCGCAGCAACAGATGCAAAATCTGCGGGAAGATTTGCGGCGGCAAACCGCCAGCCAGTTTTCTGAACAGATGCGGCAGTTGCGCAACGAAGCCCGCGACCTGACGCGGCAGGAAAACGAAATCGCGCGCGGGCTGGATTCACTCAATAATGGTGAACACCAGTCTTTGGATGATTCCGCACAGCGCCAGCAAGTTGCCCAGCAGATGAACCAGCAGCAAAGCGCGTTGACGAACCTGCTGGCCGGAATGCGCAACGTGACCGAGCAGGCTGAAGCCACGGAGCCGCTGCTGGCGCAGAAACTTTACGACACGTTGCGCCGCGCGGATCAAATGCACACGGACAATCTGCTCAAAATGGGTTCGCAATTGACGGAGCGGGGATTTCTCCCGCAGGCGAGCCAGGTGGAGCGTGCAGCCCGCACCAACATTACCGAATTGGCGGGCAGCGTCCAGCGCGCCGCTGACAGCGTGCTCGGCAGCGAAGCCGAGGCGTTGCGTTACGCGCAGCGACAGCTTGACGATTTAACCCGGCAGGTGGAACGCGAAATTGGCGGCGGAACAAATTCCGCCGCGCTCGACGCTGGTGAAAATGGCGGCGCACAAAATCAGTCAAATCGTCAGGCGCGTGCGCAAGGCAGAATGTCCGCCGGAAATGCCGCTGACAACCAAGACACCAATTCGACCGTTGGGGCCAATGCTCGTTCGTCCGGGAACGAATCGCAATTGGCAGAAAATAACTCGCCGCGTCAGCAGAATGGCGAACAAAATTCTGCCGCCGGAAATCAAAATGGCAATCGCAGCGGTTCCAATCAACCAGCAGCGAATAATGATCCATCAAACCCGCAATCCGGTTCGACCCCGTCTCAACGAGGGGCACAGGCGCAAAATGGCTCCAATGCCGATGGTGGCGGTGGCGGTGGCAACCGGGATCGCTTGCGGCAATTTGCCGAGCAGTTGGGCCGGGGCGACCTGGCGGTGGACAACGGCGGGCCGATCACCGGGAATGATTTTGTGAACTGGTCGGACCAGTTGCGCGCGGTGGAGAGCGTGCTGGACCCGGCGGATTTGCGCAATCAACTGGCGATGGTGCGCGACCGCGTCGCCGCGTTTCGCGGTGAATACCGAGAGCGGGGGCGGAAACCGTTGGCGGCAACGGTGCGTCAGCAGATTCTGCTGCCGCTGTCGCAGGTTCGTGTCTGGGTGCAGGAAGAACTGGCGCGGCAGGAAAATGTCGGCAGCCTGGTTCCGCTTGATCGCGATCCCGTTCCGGAGAAGTATTCCGAACAAGTTCGCCAATACTACGAAAAACTGGGGAGCGCGCAGTGAGAAGCCTTCCACCTCAACAAAAAACGGCGGCGAATCGTGTCGCGGCAGGTGGCAGCGCGATGTTCCAGGAGCGCGGACAGCCTTGTCCGCGCGACGGCACCCATGAGGCAGGAACTCGCGGACAAGGCTGTCCGCGCTCCTTTGATTGCGGCTTCGCTGCGTTGCGATGCTTTCCGTCCACGATTCTCCGACGCACTGAACCTTCGGAAAGAAACCGCAAACCAATTGAATTTCCTGCATGACTGGATTTGCGACGATCATTTTTCCCGGCGGCCACTGGCTCGTGCCAGCCATCGTCGCGTTGGTGGTGCTGGCGGCGGCGCTGGTTTGGGCAGGGCATCGCAGCGCGACGGAACGCCGGGTGCGAATCGGCTGTGGACTGTTGAAATTCGCCGGCATTTTGATGCTGGTGCTTTGCCTGCTGGAACCGCTCTGGGTTGGCCAGCGGGCACGACCGGGCGCAAATTTCTTTGCCGTGATCGCCGACACCAGTCAAAGCTTGACGGTGAAAGATGTCGGCGAATCGAAGTCGCGCGGAGAAATTCTGCGCCAGATCTTCACCGACGACGCGAAAGGCTGGCAGTCGGCGCTGGAGAAGAATTTTCAGGTGCGGCGTTACACATTTGATACGCGATTGCAGAGCGTGCGCGATTTCGGTGAACTAAATTTTTCCGGTCGCGCATCGGCGCTCGGCACTGCCCTGAAAACCGCGACCGAACAATGGCGCGGCCAGCCGGTCGCCGGCATGCTTTTGTTCACCGACGGCAACGCGACCGACATCGGAGCGGATGTGCCGTCGTTCGCCGGCTGTCCGCCAATTTACCCGGTTGTCATCGGCAAGGACGCCAGTGCCACCGATCTTTCATTGAGAAATGTGGGTGTGAGCCAGACGGCATTTGAGGACGCACCGGTAACCATCCAGGCGGAGGTTGCCGCGAGCGGATTTGCCGGTTCGGAGATCGTGGCGCGCTTGACCGAAGTGGCGACCGGCACTTCCGGCGCAATGACGAATCAAACGGAGCCGGCGAATTTTCGCATTTCTGAAAATTCCAAGGTCGTGGCGGAATTGACGCAACGAGCAACCGGTGACGAGGCGGATTTGAATTTTCGTTTTCAAATCCAGCCGGACAAACCCGGCCTCCACTTTTATGAATTGGAAACGCGGGCGCGCAAGGAATTGGTCAATTCAAACACGCCATCGCGCGAAGCGACGCTGGTCAACAATCGCCAGATGATCGTGGTGGATCGCGGGCAGGAACCGTTTCGCGTGTTGTATGTCAGCGGACGCCCCAACTGGGAATTCAAATTCCTCAACCGCGCGGTGCAGGAAGATCCGCAGGTGCGGATGGTGTCGCTCATCCGCGTCGCGCGCCGGGAACCGAAATTTGAATTCAAGGGCCGGGCCGGCGAATCGTCCAATCCGTTGTTTCGCGGTTTCGGCCAGCAGAGCGACGAAGCGGCGCGTTACGACCAGCCGGTGCTGGTGCGCTTGAACACGAAAGATGAATTTGAACTGCGCGGCGGTTTTCCAAAAACGGCGGAAGAATTGTTCAAGTATGACGCGGTCATCGTGGGCGATTTGGAGTCGGAATTTTTTACGCACGACCAAATGGCGCTGTTGCAGCGGTTTGTTTCCGAGCGCGGCGGCGGTTTTTTGATGCTCGGCGGTGCAGAGTCGTTTCGGGAAGGAAATTACGCAGGAACGCCGGTGGCCTTGATGTTACCGGTCTATCTGGACCGAAAAGTGGATGCGAAATTGCCCGCTGAAATGAAGCTGACGCTCACGCCTGAAGGCTGGCTCCAGCCGTGGGTGCGATTGCGGGCGACCGAGGCGGAGGAAAAAAGCCGTCTGGATTCCGTGCCGGCGTTTGAAGTGTTCAACCCGGTCAGCGACATCAAGCCCGGCGCGAGCGTGCTGGCGAAGGTGTCCGACACGGATGACCGGACGTTTCCGGCGCTGGTCGCCCAGCGCTTTGGCCTGGGCCGCGCCGCCGCGCTGATGATTGGCGATTTGTGGCGCTGGGGTTTGCGGGATGAAGCCATGCAAAAAGATCTGGGGAAATCCTGGCGTCAACTGGTTCGCTGGCTGGTGTCGGATGTGCCGGCGCAAATCACGGTGGCCGCTGAAACTGCCACCAGCGGTGATCCCGCCGAAGTCCGGCTGACCGTCACAGCGCGTGACGAGGCGTTCAAGCCATTGGACAACGCGACGGTTCGACTAACGGTTCGTCCGGTCAGTTTGTTCTCGTCCAAAAATGAAAAAACCTCTAAGCAAGTGATTGAAACGAATTATGTGCAAATGACGGCGGAACCATCAGCCACAAGTCCGGGGACATATGAAGCAACCTACCTCGCACGAGAAGCCGGAGCCTATGCCGTCGAAGCACTGGTCACGCGCGCCGACGGGAAAACAGCCGGCCAGGCGGTGGCTGGCTGGACCTCCGATCCGGCTGCGGCGGAATTTCGCTCGTTGAAACCGAATCGTGCGTTGTTGGAAACGATTGCCACGCAGACCGGCGGCGAAGTCGTGGCGCTGGCGGATTTGGAAAAATTTGTCCGGCGGCTTCCCGAACGCCACGCGCCGATCACCGAAACGTGGACCGATCCGCTGTGGCAGAAGCCGTATGTTTTTCTGTTGGTGCTGGGTTGCTTTGTGACGGAGTGGGGAATCCGCCGCTGGAAAGGAATGCCGTGAAAGTGAAGGGGAAACATTCAACATTCAACATTCAACGCTCAACATCCAATTGTGTTTGGCGACATCGGAGAATTGGATGTTCAATGTTGAATGTTGAATGTTGGATGTTTTTGTCGTTCCTGATTTTTCTTTTTCCCCATTCCTCACCAGCCCAAACCAACGAGCAGCGCTCGCTGGTCCTGGTCATCGGCGCGGCGGGTGAACCCGAATACGGCGAACAATTTTCCGCCTCGGCTGATTTGTGGAAACTGGCGGCGTTGAAAGGCGGACTGCAAACTACCGTCGTCGGCGAGGACAAAGAAAATCCCGAAAATGATCTGGCGCGGCTGCTCACCGTCTTGACGAATGAAGTCGCGAAGCCCAGCGGTGAATTGTGGCTGGTGTTCATTGGCCACGGCACCTTTGACGGGCGTTCGGCCAAATTCAATCTGCGCGGCCCGGACATTTCAGCGGATGATCTGGCGGCGGTTTTAAAACCGTGCAAGCGTCCGCTGGCAGTCATTCAATGCGCTTCTGCGAGCGGTCCGTTCATCAACGCTTTGTCCGGGCCGGGCCGGGTGATCATTGCCGCGACCCGCAGCGGCTACGAAGTCAACGCGACTCGGTTTGGCGGCTATCTGGCGCAGGCGATTGCTGATCCGACGGCGGACTTGGACAAGGATGGCCAGACTTCCTTGCTGGAAGCATTTCTTTTCGCCTCGCGGCAAGTGGAACAATTTTACAGGGAAGCGGGCAGGCTGGCGACCGAGCACGCCTTGCTGGATGACAACGGCGATGGCCTCGGCACGCCTGCCGACTGGTTTCGCGGTTTGCGCGCCATCAAGACCGCCGCCGATGGCAAATCGGTGGATGGTGTGCGGGCGCATCAGTTAAATCTGGTCCGCAGCGAAATCGAACAGGAACTGTCGCCGGAAGTTCGCGCACGCCGCGATGAGTTGGAAAAGAAATTGAGTGAACTGCGCTCGCGCAAAGGTGATCTGAAAGCAGATGATTATTACAACCAGTTGGAACGCATCCTGGTTGAAACCGCCCGACTCTATGGCCATTCACCCTGAACGGCGTCAGTTTCAAGCCCGAAGACTGGTGCGGTTATGCCAACCGGCACTTCAATTATTCCTTCACCAACTCCGCCGCGCTTGCGTTGGCTTTGACTTGCTCTGGATTTTTGCAGCCGCAGATCACGGACGACACCAGCGGGTCTTGCAGGCACCACGCCATCGCCCAGTTCGCCATCGGGACGCCGGCGGACACTTCCTCTCTTTGCAGGCGCTCGACTTCGGCGAGGTCGCGTTTCATTTTTTCGGCGTCGAAATTGGAGCGCACGTCGTTGGCGGCAAACGTCACGCCCGGTTTGTATTTGCCGGTGAGCAACCCGCTGGCAAGCGGCACGCGGCCAATGATGCCAAGATGATGTTCCCGCGCGTGTGGGAAGAAAAGCTGTTCCGGTCGGCGGTCAAGCCGGTTGTAAAAAACCTGCAACGCTTCCGCGCCGAACTTCGCCGCTTCGCGCGCCTGAAGCTCGCTGCCCTTCTGCAAAATCGAAACGCCGAGATGGCGGATTTTGCCCGCGCGCTTTTGTTCCGCGAGCATCGTCCAGAGTTTTTCGTTCAGAAACAGTTCGTCCGAGCCGGAATGGAACTGATACAGGTCAATCGTTTCGACGCGCAAGGCTTTGAGCGAGGATTCGAGTTGTGCCCGCACACCGGCGACGGAAAAATCGTCATCGCGGTTCATAAAACTGTTGAAGTGATGGCCGAATTTCGTGGCGACAATCCACTTCGAGCGGTCGCGGCGCGACAGGAAATCGCCGACGAGTTTTTCCGAAAGATGATCCTGCCCGTAGCATTCGGCGGTGTCAATGAGGTTGATGCCACAGCCCGCCGCCGTGTCGAGAATCGCGTCCACCTGGGCTTGCGTGAAGTTGACGCCCCATTCGCCGCCGAATTGCCAGGTGCCGACGCCGATGACGGACGGATGCAAACCGGTTTTGCCGAGAATTCGATAGCGCATATTTATTTCATTGTTTTGAATCCGCTGAGCCGAGACAAGGAAAGAACTTCTATCCGGCCGACCGGATGCAGACTGCGTTCGCTTTCCCTGCCGGCTTTCAAGGCACGGAATTTTTGATTGCAGGCTTGCTTAAAATCGCCTTTTCCCTGAAAAATAAAGCTCATGTTCAAGATTGAAAAACCGGGGTCGCAACTGGACCACCTCATGCGGGCCACGCAGTTTCACAACGTCCAGTTGAGTTCGATGGCCGACGTGAAGGCGAACATGCTGCTGACGATGTCGTCCGTGGTGCTGACGCTCTGCCTGCCGCAGCTCCTGAAGAACAGCCATCTTTGGCCGCTCTACATTCTCATCACTTTTTGCCGGCTCACCATCTGTCTGGCCACTTATGCCGTGATGCCCAAGCTGCCGCCGGCCAACCTGCCGGCGCCGGACATGCAAGACCCGTCCTTCAATCTTCTTTTTTTTGGCGACTTCACGCGCTTGAGCCAGGCTCAGTTTGAGAGCGCCGTGGAAGAGATCATGAACGATCCCAGCCGCACTTACGGCGCGCAGGTCCGCGAGATTTACCTGCTGGGAACTTTTCTGGCGAAAAAGAAATACCGCTTCCTCCGTCTCGGCTACTGTCTTTCATCACCGGCCTGTTCATCTCGTTTATCAGCTTCATCATTGAAGTGCTGATGTGAAGGGTTCGACTGATGGGCACGCTTGGTTAAATTTGATGCGCTGGCGGAAGGCGGGGAGAAATTACATTTGTTTTGCGCCCTGGCCTCACCGAAGGCCAACCGGTTGTCCTGCTATGCGATTCAAAAGTGAAGGTGGAGATTTTTCAGGATGACCGGCCCTGTGCCGAGCACAAGGCAGACCAGAATAAACCCGGCCGCCAGCAGCACCGAGAGCAGCAGCCAGATAAGGACGGCCCGGTAATAATTTTTGCGCGACTCGTTGCTGCCGGTAAAGGCCCAGACGAAAATCATGATCCAGCCAATCACGGGGATGGCGGTGATAAACATCATCCAAAACCAGGCCCAGGTGGAAATGTAATTCCGGTCGCTATTGGATCCCATAAAATTGGTGAGTTAGCTTCGTTTCGGTTGGCGAGGATTTCCGGGTTTATCAGGCGACTTTCACCGAGAAAATCTCTGGACTAATGACGCCCTCGGATACACGCGTCACGCTGCCGGTCATGCGGATGACAAAATCATCGCCGATTTCGATCTGGATGATGCCGCCTGGGCAATGCACGGAGACATCGCGGTCCACGAGGCCGAGTTTGTGCGCCACCGCCGCCGAGGCGCTGCTGCTGCTGCCGCTGGCCAGCGTGTAGCCCGCGCCGCGCTCCCAAATCTCAATCTGGATGTTCGCGCGATCCAGAATTTTCATGAACTGGACGTTGGTCTTGCGCGGAAAATTGGGATGCACTTCCAACAGCGGTCCAAATTCTTTTGCCATCGCTTCGCTGATTTCTGGTAGGGCGCGTCGCTCCGCGCGCGCCGCGTCCGATTGCGAGGCCGGCGCGCACGGAGTGTCGCGCCCTACCACCACGCAATGCGGATTACCAATGGTCGCCGCGCAGAACGTGAATTCGCGTCCGCCGACGGAAATTTTTTCATTGATGACTTCGCGCTTCGGCCCGGTGACAGGAATATTATCGCTGTCAAAACTGACATGCCCCATCTCGACGCGCGCCATTTTGCCGCCGTCGAAAACCGTCGAACGCACGATGCCGCCGTCGGTCTGGAGCGCAAACTCATCATCGCCCACAAATTTCGTGTCCCAGAGGTAGCGCGAGAAGATGCGCACGCCGTTGCCGCTTTTTTCCGCGATGCTGCCGTCGGGATTGTAAATTTTCAGCGCGCACTTGGCGGTCGTCGAGGGCAGGGGACCGAGCAGGATGCCATCCGAACCGACGCCGAAGTTGCGATGACAAATCGTTTTGACCTGTTCGGTGGTGAGCGGCGCGTGAAGATCTTTCGGATTGATGACAATGTAGTCGTTGCCGAGCGCGTGATATTTCGTGAAAGCAATTTGCATCGGTGGAAGATAAATAAAAAAACCGGACGTGTAAAATAAACGTGAACTTGGAAGTGGCCGGACTTGAAATTTGGCGGAGCGCGGCTGCGTCTGCAAGACCAGCCGCAGCGGCGGCGAAACGAGAGACGCGACTGAATATTTTCACCGGCTTGGATTGGCGAAGTTTGCTGCCGCTGGTCTCCGACACAGCCGCGCTCCGGTCATCCCCGGATTATTTGTTTTTCCCGGCGCGGCCTTGGTCTTCAAGATGAAACTTGTGCAGAAAGCGATGGACGACGGGTGCGAAGATGATGCCCAGAATCAGGATCAAGGCGAGGCCGCTGTAGAGCGCGTAGCACCCGGCGAAAAGTTTGCCGGCGTCCGTTTGCAGCGTGGCGACCGGGCCCATGCCCGACAGGATCATTGCGGCATTCAGGAAGGCGTCAATCCACGGCAGTTTTTCAAAAACATGATAGCCGGTCATGCCGATGCCCAGCGAAACAGCGATGACCACCGCGCCGAGGCCTGCGTTGCGCACGATGCGCCGGTAATACTCCTTGCGCGGCAGCAGAGGTTTTGTGCGATGCTCGAACATTCAGTGAAGCCGTTTCATTTTGAAATCTGCACGCTGCCGGTGATCTCGCGCACGTCGCTGATTTTTTTCCGCTCCATAAAGTCGCGAATCCCGGCGATGACCTGCAATGCCGTCTGCGGTTCGTAGAAATTCGCCGTGCCCACGGCCACCGCCGTCGCGCCCGCCATAAGAAATTCAATCGCGTCGTCCGCGCACTGAATGCCGCCCATGCCGATGATGGGAATTTTCACGGCCTTCGCTGCTTCCCAGACAAGCTTGATGGCAATCGGCTTGATGGCCGGGCCGGTGAGGCCGCCGGTGATGTTGGCGAGCTTCGGCTTGCGCGTATTGATGTCTATGGCCATCGCAGGAAAACTGTTCGTCACGGCAAGCGCGTCGCTGCCCGCGTCTTCGGCGGCTTTGGCGAGCGGCGCGATGTTCGGGACGTTCGGACTCATTTTGGTGATCAGCGGCAGCGTCGTGGCCTGACGGCAGGCGGCGACGACCTGCGCGAGCAATTTGCAATCCGTGCCGAACTGCGCGCCGCCTTCCTTGATATTCGGGCAGGAGACGTTGAGTTCCAGCGCGCCGACGCCGCCAAGTGCGTCGAACCGCCGCGCCACCTCGGCGTATTCCTCGACGGTCGTGCCCCAGATGTTGATGATGGTCGGGACTTTCAGCGTCTTGAGGAACGGCCAGTATTTCTTGATGAAGCCGTCCACGCCCGGCCCTTGCAGGCCGATGGCGTTGAGCATTCCGCTGGTGACTTCGGCGGTGCGCGGCGTGGGATTGCCAGGAACGGGATTCAGCCGGATGCCCTTGACCGTGACCGCGCCGAGCTGGTTCAAGTCAATCAGCCGCGCATACTCCGCGCCGTAGCCGAACGTGCCGGACGCTACAGTGACGGGATTCTGCATCCGCATTTTTCCAATCTGCACGGATAAATTCATTTAGCTTAAACTTAGCGATATAATCCATGTGACTCAATTCGCAAAAGTTCCAATTGTGCCGGGCTTGTGCCGGCGGACGGGGCGGCTTATGCTGGCAACGCCGTGAAAGAACCGTTCATCAACGTCGAGGAAAAGATTGACCGCTTTGTTGGCCGGCGCACCGGCACGCCGGACGCCCTTTCCACGGCGACCAGCAACAAGGCGGAATCCATCGCGTGGCGCAAGGCGCTCGGTGGCATCCGCGTGCCGCGCGGGGTGCATCGTTTCAAAACCCACGAAGAAGCCGACCAATGGTTATGGCGGATGATCGCCCGTCCAACGAGTTAGCATCGCGCGAGCCGACAGTGGAGGATTTGCGGGACTTGTGCCGCGAGTTGAACCAGCGCGGCGCAAAGTATGTCGTCGTGGGCGGCTTCGCGATCCGCGCCGCCAATTACAACCGCATGACGATGGACGTGGACTTGATCGTGGCGGCGGATTTGGAAAATGAGGCGAAGGTTTTTTCCGCGCTTGCCACTTTGCCCGACAACGCCGCGCGCGAACTCCAGCCCGGCGAACTTCAAAAATACAACGTCATCCGTGTGGGCGATGAAATTCTCGTGGACTTGATGCGCTCGGCAGGCGGCATTGATTACGCCGAGGCCGCAAAGGACGTGGTCGTGCGTGAAGTGGACGGCGTGCCGATTCCCTTCGCATCGCCGCGCTTGCTGTGGCGAATGAAAGCCGTGACGCATCGCGAAAAAGACGCTGGCGATCTGGTTTTTCTCCGCCAGTGGTTCGCCGAGCGCGGTGAAGAACCGCCGCGTGTTTGACCGCTTGTGGCCGGCTTGCGCGGGGAATCACTTAACCGCTTCCCAAACAATCTGGCGTGAATCAAACACCGGGCCTTCGGTGCAGGTGCGCTGGTATTCCCAACTGTCGCCGTCCTTCACCTTGATGACGCACGTTAGACAAGTGCCGACACCGCAGCACATGTATTCGTCCATGGAAAGTTCGCAGGGCAGATTAAAATCTTCCGCGATCTTGCCGATGGCCTTGAGCATCGGCGTCGGGCCGCAAGCGAACAATTTGCAATTTTGAATTTTGAATTTTGAATTTTGAATTTCCGCAAGGAGCGGCTGCGTGACCAGACCTTTTTCGCCGTGGCTGCCGTCCTCGGTGGTGGCGCGGACTTCCCAGCCGATGGCGGCAAATTCCTTTTCACACAAAATATCCACGCGCCGGCGTCCGCCGACGAAGACGACGCCCTTTTGCGGCGAGCGTTGCGCCAGCAGGAACATCGCCGCCATGCCGTAGCCACCCGCGACAAGGAGCGGGATTTCGCCGCCGCTTTTCGGCACCATAAAACCGTGGCCGAGCGGCGCGATGACGCTCAATTCTTCACCCTCCTGCATCCGCGAAAGGACGTCCGTGCCTTTACCGACGGTTTTGTAGAGGATGGAAAATGTGTCGCCCGCGACCTGAAAAATGCTGAACGGCCGGCGGAGCAGGGCGTCTTTCAATGGCAGAATACGAACGTGTGCGAACTGTCCCGGCTGGATGAGCGGCGCGATCTGCGGCGCACGCAGCAAGAGGCGGAAATACTGGTCGGTGTCGCGTTCGTTGGAAACAATGGTGACGGTTTGTTCAAGCATCTGGGGAAAATCCTAATGACTAAATCCAAATGACGAAATAATTTTCAAATGACAAATGATCTGACCGCGCAATTCGGGTTTCGGACATGGTGATTCTTTAGTCAATAGAATTTAAAGCGTGTTTTCAAACTGGGTGGAACGAGCGACCCGCCCGTTCTGGTCGGCGACCCGCCGACCGGAATCGTTTGGCATTCAGAACCCAAAACGCCGCCAACGAAGGGAAGTTTGCCTTTTCCCGTTCCGTCCGGCGGGTCGCCGGACGGCACAGGCCAGCGGCCTGTGCCGCCCAAAACTGAATTTGAAGACACGCTTTAGTCATTCGTCATTTTCCATTGCGCTTGGCGGCGGCGCGTTCGGAAATTTGCTGGTAAGTTGCGAGTGCGAGCAGCGGCCAGGCGTTGCGATACATGTCGTATTTCAGGTAGAAAACTTTCGGGAAACCGGTGCCGGTCGTCTCGTGTTCCGTCCACGAACCGTCGGCATTCTGGGTCTGCACGAGATATTCAATGCCCTGTTTGAGCGCGGGATTTTCGGGATCGTCGAACGCGCACAAACCCATGACGGCCCACGCGGTTTGCGACGCGGTGCTGGGGCCTTCGCCCTTGAAAACGGGATCGTCGTAAGTATTGCAGCGTTCGCCCCAGCCGCCGTCGTCGCGCTGGACGCTTTCGAGCCACGCCTTGCCGCGCTGCAGCCAGTCTTCGCTCATGTTGAGATTCAGCGCCCTCATGCCGCGCAACACCTGCCAGGTGCCGTAAATGTAATTCACGCCCCAGCGGCCATACCACGAACCATCGGCTTCCTGCTGCGCCTTGACGTAATCGAGCGCGTCCTTCACTTGATGATGACCGAGGCTCCAGCCTTCATAGCCGAGCAATTCCAAGATGCGCGCGGTGATGTCGGCACACTCGGGATCAATCATCGCGTTGTGGTCGGCGAAGGGAACTTTCTCCAGAATGTTCTTCGTGCAATCCTTGTCGAACGCCGCCCAGCCGCCGTCTTTGCACTGGAACGTCATCATCCATTTCAGGCCGCGCTGGAAACATTCGTCGCGTTTCTGCGGATTGTCCGTGGCGATTTTGCGGAGCGCGAGCAGCACCATCGCGGTGTCGTCCACGTCGGGATTCCATTGGTTGTTGTATTCAAACACCCAGCCGCTCGGCTCGACCTTGGCCGGGTTCTTGTGAATCCAGTCCCCGGCAAAACGGATTTCTTTTTCCATCAGCCACTCGGCGGCCTTTTTCATCGCCGGGTGATTTTCGGGAACGCCGGACTCGCGCAGGCACATCGTCACGATGGCCGTGTCCCACACCGGCGAGAAACACGGCTCGATGCGCAAGCTGTCTTCCGTTTCGTGTTCGAGTTTTTTGAGTTCGTGTGTGGCGCGGACAACTTGCGGATGGTCATCGGCATAACCGAGCGCCTTGAGCGCGATGAGCGCATTGAGCATCGCCGGGAAAATCGCGGCCAGCCCGTCGCTGCCCTCGCAGCGTTCCAGCATCCATTGTTCGCATTTTTTTAAAGCGGTTTTGCGAAACGGATGGATGCCATGCTCCGCGAACCATTCCGCCAGCTTGTGCAGGCGATCCAGCCACAGGAAAAAATTGCGGAGCGAAATTTTTTCCGGGTCAGGCGCGAGCGCAAGGTCGCGTTCATGGATGCCGTCGGGATACAGTTCATCCAAATCCACCTGCACCGGGCGTGTCGGCTTGAAATGATTGATGATGGCCAGCGGCACGATCATGCCGCGCGACCAGTTGCTCATGTCCCAGAAGTTCACATGAAACCATTTGCCGATGAGCAGCACCTCGCAGGGAATCGTCGGGACATATTCCCACGGAAACAAGCCGATGAGCGCGAGATACAGCTTGGAAAAGGTGTTCATGCGCGGCACGCCGCCGAAATGCAGCGCCACCTCGC
>ODAK010000992.1_pt1 | contig 32017 bp, 31 predicted proteins | sample 1539591 | NCBI WGS metagenome assembly ODAK01 (sample SAMEA3539303, study PRJEB22396) | soil metagenome | biome: tundra; feature: field; material: soil | place: USA | collected 2010-05 | depth 0.15 m | reverse complement strand
GGCAGCTGCTTGTCGATCAGGTACTGCGCCAGCACGCGCGCCATCAGCGATTTGCCGACGCCGCCTTTTTCCCCGCCGATGAAATGGATGTGAGTCGTCGCCATGAAGCGATTGTCACTTGGCCGCCGCCGCGCCGGTCGGCGTGGCGGCGTCGATCGTCTTTTCGACCACCTTGCCGGCGATCTTCACGGTGCTGCCGACGACGGCGCTGCCGACCGAGACGGCTGCGCCACCGACGGTGACCGCGGCACTCGCCACCGTGCTGGCGACGGTAACGCCGGCGCAGCCGGGCAAGACGAACCCGAGAGCGGTGGCGAGTCCGCGGCTACGCCGATGCTGCGAAGCGTCCATGCGAAAGATTGTCGCGCAACGACCCGGCCGGACGACGCCTTTGCATCGAAGCGTGTCGCTTCGATACCGCAATCCGTCACGCGCGTCGGGCTCAGCCGCGCCCCACGAAAGGCATCTTGGTCGCCATCACCGTCATGAACTGGACGTTGGCGCCGAGCGGCAGGCTCGCCATGTGGACGACGGCGTCGGCGACATGGCGCACGTCCATGCGCGCTTCGACGGCGAGCTCGCCGTTGGCCTGCGGCATGCCCTGGGTCATGCGCTCGGTCATCTCGGTCACGGCGTTGCCGATGTCGATCTGGCCGCAGGCGATGTCCCAGGCGCGGCCGTCGAGCGAGGTCGACTTGGTGAGGCCGGTGATGGCGTGCTTGGTCGCCGTGTAAGGGGCGCTGAACGGCCGCGGCGCGTGTGCCGAGATCGAGCCGTTGTTGATGATGCGGCCGCCGCGCGGCGACTGGCTCTTCATCATCCGGAAGGCTTCCTGCGTGCACAGGAAGACGGCCGTGAGATTGACGTCGACGACCGACCTCCATTGCTCGACGGTCAGGTCTTCGAGCGGCACGGCCGGGGCACCCGTGCCGGCGTTGTTGAAGAGCAGGTCGAGGCGGCCGAAGGCCGCGCGCGTCGCCGCGAATAGCGCCTTGACGGCGGCTGGATCGGTGGCGTCGGTGGGCACGGCGATCGCGTTCCTCGCCAGCTCGCCGGCGGCCGATCGCGTCGATTCGAGTGCGTCGGCGCGACGCCCGGCCAAGGCGACGTGCCAGCCGGCCTGGAGCAGGGCGAGCGCGCAGGCGCGGCCGATGCCGCTGCCGGCACCGGTGACGAGGGCGACTTTTTTCATCTGAGCAACTCCTGGTTCGACGTGGCAAAGCGGTCGGGCATCATGCACTCGCCAACGGCGGCTCCGGGCCTTCCTGGGCGAAGCAGCCGGCGAACGTGAACCACAGGCTCACGTAGAGCACGGTCGTGAAGATGAGAACCAGCGGCGTCGCGATGTAGGTCGCGGGCAGCGGGCCGGCCAGGCCGACGACGAGGCCGAGCAGCATCGCGAAGACGAGGCCGAGGCCGGCCCAGACGAGCCCGTAGACCGCGAACGCGCCCTTGTTGCGCCAGATGGCGATGGTGCTGAAGAACAGCGCCTTGGCCCAGCTCTGCGCGCCCCAGTAGACGAGGCCCGGCGCATGCCAGAACGGAATCGAGAGGATGGCACCGAGGCCCAGGCGCAGCAGGAATCCGGCCTGCAGGCGCGGGTCGGCGAGCTGCGTCGCCGCCGCTTCGGGTGAAGCCTGCGGGTTGCCGGCCGCTTCCATGAAGGCGACGAGCGCGTCGCCCTCGACGGCGGCGATGAGGCCGATCGCGAGCAGGGCGGCGACGAGATAGGCGACGCCGAGCTTGAGCATGCCGACGATGCGTGTCCGGTCGGCCGACGCGAGCTCGACGAAAGCGCCGGGCACCGGCCGCTCGCCGGCGGCACTGAGGCGCGAGGCGATCATGAAGAGGAGCGAGCCGACCGGCGCGATGACGAGCAGGATCGGCTCGCCGACGAAGGGCACGCGAAGCAGGACGAAGAAGACGAGGGCGCAGACTGCGAACAGCGAGGCGAAGCCGAGCGGCTGGCGAAAGAAGACCTGGAACCCGCGGCGCACCCAGACGAGGCCTTCTTTCGGTGGGACGAGGATGAGCTTCATGAGGCTGGGCGGTGGCGTGCCGGGTGCCACGGCGCCTCGCGCCGCTGCACGAGGACGCGTTCGAAGTGATCCGGGTCGTGCGCCTTCAGCACCACCGCTTCGCGGGGCAGGTGCACGTCCCACGACCGCGAGAGCCAGAAGCGGAAGGCGGCGGCGCGCATCAGCGCCGGCAGCAGGCGCAGCTCGGCGCTCTCGAGCGCGCGCACGCTTTCGTAGGCCTGGACGAAGGCCTCGGCGCGGTCCTCGGCGAGGCGGCCCGATTCGAGGTCGATGCACCAGTCGTTGAGGGCGACGGCGATGTCGAAGAGCAGGCAATCGACGCCGGCGAAATAGAAGTCGAAGACGCCGGAAAGCGTCTTGTTCGTGAACATCACGTTGTCGCGGAAGAGATCGCCGTGGATGGCGCCGCGTGGCAGCGAGACATACGCGGGCGAGGCTGCGAGGTGCTGCTGGAAGGCGAGCTCGTCGCGCATCAGCTCGGCGAGATGTGCCTGGAGATGCGGGACGACGATGGGCACCGTCTCGTTCCACCACGCCAGGCCGCGCAGGTTCGGTTGCTCGAACCGAAAGTCGCTCGCCGCGAGGTGCAGACCGGCAAGCATGGTGCCGACGCTGGCGCAATCGGCGGCATCGGGGGCGAGGTGATGCTCGCCGGGCAGCCGGTCGACGACGGCGGCGGGCTTGCCCTTCAGCGCGAGGAGCAGGGAGCCGTTCGCGCCGGCGTGCGGGCCCGGCACCGGCAGGCCGCGGTCGGCGAGATGCTTCATCAGCTCCAGGTAGAACGGCAGCTCTTCGACGGTCAGCCGCTCGAACAGCGTCAGGACGAAGCGTCCCTCGCTCGTGTCGGCGAAGTAGTTGGTGTTCTCGATGCCGCCGGCGCACGGCGTGAGGTCGCGCAACTCACCGATCGCGAGCCCGTCGATCAGTCGCGCTGCCTCGTCGAACGAGACCTCGGTGAAAACCGCCATCGAGAAACGGAAAGGTGGCCGATCAGAAATGGAGGACGTTCCAGACGCGCTGGCCGGCGGCGCCGCGCGAGGTGTTCACGCCGGGAGAAAGGTCGCGCGAACCGTCGCCGGTGATGATCTCGTAGCCGGGGGCGCCGTCCCTGGGGGCGACCGTCACCTTCTGCAGCTGGCCGCGCACGCGCAACTCCTCGATGTGGTTGCGCTTGTCGTCGATCACCGTGCGCTTGACGAAGGGCTCGTTGGCCGCCTTGTCGTCGGCGGCCGACGCTTCGAGTTGCGCGTCGCCGCGCGGCGACGGCACGGCGTCCGCGGCGTACGCGGCGGCGGCGCCCAGCGACGCCAGAGCGACCGCGATCCACCTCGGCAACATCGATTCCATGGGCCTCATTCTAGGCCTGACGCCCTCGGACCATCCTTCACAATCGCCCGAATGGTGGACAGGACATTGCTGCTCGTCGACGGTTCGAGCTACCTCTATCGCGCCTATCACGCGCTGCCCGATCTGCGCAGCGCGAGCGGCTTTCCGACCGGCGCGATCCGCGGCGTCGTCTCGATGATGAAGCTGCTGCGCGAGCAATATCCGGCGCTGCACGGCGCCTGCGTCTTCGACGACAAGGGCAAGACCTTTCGCGACGAGTGGTATCCCGACTACAAGGCGAACCGCGCGCCGATGCCGGAAGACCTTGCGGTGCAGATCGAGCCGATCGTCGAGGCGATCAAGCTGCTCGGCTGGCCGGTGCTCACGGTGCCTGGCATCGAGGCCGACGACGCGATCGGCACGATCTCGTGCATGGCGTCCAAGGGGGGCTTTCAGGTCGTCATCTCGACCGGCGACAAGGACCTGGCCCAGCTCGTCGGCGAGAACGTGACGCTCATCAACACGATGAGCAACGAGAAGCTCGACGTCGCCGGCGTCACCGCCAAGTTCGGCGTGCCGCCCGAGCGCATCGTCGATTACCTGGCGCTCATTGGCGACTCGGTCGACAACGTGCCCGGTGTCGAGAAGGTCGGGCCGAAGACGGCCATGAAATGGATCGCCGAGCATGGCTCGCTCGACGGCGTGATCGCCGCGGCGGCGACGATCAAGGGAGTCGTCGGCGAGAACCTGAGGAAAGCGCTCGACTGGCTGCCGCAGGGCAGGCGCCTCGTCACCGTCGTCACCGATTGCAACCTGAGCGGCCACGTCCTCGGCTGGCCCGAGTTCGATTCGCTCGCGTTCGGTGAGATCGACCGGCCGGGGCTCGTGGCCTTCTTCGACCGCTATGGCTTCGGGGCGATGAAGCGCGAGCTCGAAGCCTCGCTCAGGCCTGCGGATGAGGCGGCCGGCGAATCGGCCACGCCGTCAATGACGCTCGACGTGCCCACGTCCGTTCCGAGCGAAGCGATCGTCAAGCACTACGAGACAGTGACGACACTCGAGGCGCTCGACGCGTGGGTGGCGCGCGTCGAGGCGGCCGCACTGACCGGGCTCGATACCGAGACCGATTCGCTCGACGCGATCCGTGCCTCGCTGGTCGGCATCTCGATGGCGGTCGCGCCGGGCGAAGCCGCCTACATCCCGCTGCGCCACAGCTACGCGGGCGCGCCAGATCAATTGCCGGTCGCTGTCGTGCTGGCGCGTCTGAAACCCTGGCTCGAAGACGCCAACGCGGCCAAGGTCGGCCAGAACATCAAGTACGACACGCACGTCTTCGCCGGTGCCGGCATCGCCGTGCGCGGCTACCGCCACGACACGATGCTCGAGAGCTACGTGATCGAGGCGCACAAGCCGCACAGCCTCGAAAGCCTCGCTTTCCGCCATCTCGGTCGCACCGGCCTGAGCTACGAAGACGTGTGCGGCAAGGGCGCCAACCAGATCCCGTTCGCGCAGGTCGAGATCGGCCGCGCGGCGGAGTATTCGTGCGAAGACAGCGACATGACGCTGCACGTCCATCAGGCGCTGCTGCCGCGCATCGAAGCGGAGGCGGGCCTGGCGCGCGTCTACGGCGAGATCGAGATGCCGACCTCGGCGGTCCTCGTTCGCATCGAGCGCAACGGCGTGCTCATCGATTCGGCGCTGCTCGCGGCGCAAAGCCAGGAGTTGGCCGAGCGTATGGCCGCTCTCGAGGTCGAGGCCTACGAGATCGCGGGCCAGCCCTTCAACCTCGGCAGCCCCAAGCAGATCGGCGAGATCCTGTTCGGCAAGCTCGGCCTGCCGGTGAAGAAGAAGACGGCGAGCGGCACGCCTTCGACCGACGAGGAAGTGCTCGCCGAGCTCGCCGCCGACTACCCGCTACCCGCCAGGCTGCTCGAGCATCGCGGCCTTTCGAAGCTGAAAGGCACTTACACCGACAAGCTGCCGCTGATGGTGAACCCGACGACGGGCCGCGTGCACACGAACTACGCGCAGGCGGTCGCGGTGACCGGCAGGCTCTCGAGCAACGACCCGAACCTGCAGAACATACCGATCCGCACGGCCGAGGGCCGGCGCATCCGCGAGGCCTTCATCGCGCCGCCGGGCGCTTCGATTCTCTCGGCCGACTATTCGCAGATCGAGTTGCGCATCATGGCGCACATCTCGGGCGACGCGGGGCTGCTCGCCGCGTTCGGCGAAGGCGTCGACGTGCATCGCGCCACCGCCTCCGAGGTCTTCGGCGTCGCTGTGCCCGACGTTTCGAGCGAGCAGCGGCGCTACGCCAAGGTCATCAATTTCGGCCTCATCTACGGCATGAGCGCCTTCGGCCTGGCCTCGAACCTCGGCATCGAGCGCAGCGCCGCGACCGCCTACATCGAGCGCTACTTCGCGCGCTATCCGGGCGTCAAGCGCTACATGGACACGACGCGCGCCGCGGCGGCCGAGAAGGGCTACGTCGCGACGCTGTTCGGGCGTCGCGTCTATCTGCCCGAGATCAACAAGCCCGGCCCCCGCAAAGCGGCGGCCGAGCGCCAGGCCATCAACGCTCCGATGCAAGGCACGGCGGCCGATCTCATCAAGCTGGCGATGATCGCGGTGCAGGATACGCTCGACCGTGAAGCGCGTGCGACGCGCATGATCATGCAGGTGCACGACGAGCTCGTCTTCGAGGTGCCGGCAGCCGAGCTCGACTGGGCCCGCGAGGCCGTGCCGCGCATCATGGCAGGCGTCGCCGCGCTGGCAGTGCCGCTGGTCGCCGACGTCGGGGTCGGCGCCAACTGGGACGAGGCGCATTAGTTGTCGATAGCTTGCAAGGCGTCAACTAGGGCAAGACCTGTTCCCTTCGCGATGCTGCGCCCTAAGCTGCGCCATGCGTGGCGCGAGACGCAAGGGCAGGCCATCGACACACCGCTGCTTCAAGTCGACAAGGTGACCGTCCGCTTCGGCGGCATCACGGCCCTGGACGGTGTCTCGTTCGACGTCGCCGGCGGGCACATCATGGGCTTGATCGGCCCGAACGGGGCGGGCAAGACGACGTTGTTCAATTGCCTGTCGCGCCTCTATGCGTTCAGCGAGGGATCGATACGCTTCGAAGGCCGCTCGCTGCTCGAGACACCGGCGTACGGCATCGCTTCGCTCGGGATCGGCCGGACCTTCCAGAATCTCGCCTTGTTCCGCTCGATGAGCGTGCGCCAGAACGTCATGGTCGGCGGCCACTCGCGTACGGCTACCGGCTACGTCGCCAACGCTTTGCGGCTGCCGCGCGTGCGGCGCGAGGAAGAGCGGCTCGCAGCGCAGGTCGGGCGCCTGATCGACCTCCTCGAACTCGGGCCCGTGGCCGACTTGCCGGTGATGGACCTGCCGTTCGGCACGCAAAAGCGGGTCGAACTCGGCCGCGCGCTGGCGAGCGCGCCGAAGCTGCTGCTTCTCGACGAGCCGGCGGGTGGCCTCAACCATGAAGAGGTCGAGACGCTGATGGGGCTGCTGCGCCGCATCCGCGCCGAGCTCGACCTCACGATGCTGCTCGTCGAGCACCACATGAACCTGGTGATGCGCATCTCCGACCGTATCGTCGCCCTCGACTTCGGCCGCAAGATTGCCGACGGCACACCCGCCGAAGTGCAGGGCAACGCGGAAGTCATCCGCGCTTATCTGGGCACCGACGCATGACGGCGGCGCTTCTCGAGGTGCGCGGCCTCTCGGCACGGTACGGGCCGACGCAGGTGCTGCACGGCATCGACTTCGTCGTCGCCGAAGCGGGCATCACGACCATCCTCGGCGCCAACGGCGCCGGCAAGACGACGACCCTGCGCGCCGTTTGCAACATGGTGCGCAACGAGGGCGAAGTGCGCCTCGGCGGCACGCGCATCGACGGCCGACCGACCGAGGCGATCGTGCGCATGGGCGTGGCCCACGTCCCCGAAGGGCGCGGCACCTTCATGAACCTGACCGTTGAGGAAAACCTGCGTCTGGGCGCGCATTCGCGGCGCGATCGCACCGAGGTCGCCGTGGATTGCGAGCGCATGTATTTCCATTTCCCACGCCTCAAAGAGCGCCGCCGCCAGCAGGCCGGCACGCTCTCGGGCGGCGAGCAGCAGATGCTCGCCGTCTCGCGCGCCCTCATGCTCAGGCCGCGCCTGCTCCTGCTCGACGAGCCTTCGTTCGGCCTCGCGCCGCAAATCGTCCAGTACCTGTTCGAGATCCTGCGCGCCATCCACGAAAGCGAACGCATCGGCATGCTGCTCGTCGAGCAGAATGCGGCACTCGCCTTGCAACTCGCCGACCACGCGTATTTGCTCGAGACCGGGCGCGTCGTCATGTCGGGCACGGCCGAATCGATCCGCTGCGACGAATCGATCCGCCGCTCGTACCTCGGCTACTAGGCCCTGAAGGCTCCGGCGCCATGAACGTCCTGCTGCATCAGATTCTCTCGGGCCTCGCGACGGGCGGAATCTACGCGAGCGTCGCGCTGGCGCTGGTCATGATCTACCAGGCGACCCAACTGGTGAACTTCGCGCAGGGTGAGATGGCGATGTTCTGCACCTACATCGCCTGGGCGCTGATCCAGGCCGGCGTGCCTTACTGGGGCGCGTTCGCGCTGACGGTCGTCGGCGCCTTCGTGCTCGGCGTCGTGATCGAGCGCGTCATCATCCGGCCGGTCGAGAACGCGCCGATCCTCGCCGTCGTCATCGTCTTCATCGCCCTGCTCGTCATCTTCAACAGCCTGGCCGGCTGGATCTTCACGTACACGATCAAGCCCTTTCCCAGCCCCTTCCCGGAGGAGCCGCTGTTCGGCAACTCGTATGTCTCGTCGCACGAACTCGGCTCGATGGCGATCACGCTGGTCGTGCTGCTGTTGCTGTTCGTGTTCTTTCGCTTTACACCGCTTGGCCTGGCGATGCGCGCGGCGGCGCAAAACCCGGTTTCGAGCCGGCTTGTCGGCATCCGCGTCGGCTGGATGCTGGCGCTCGGCTGGGGCCTGGCCGCGGCGATCGGCGCCATCGCCGGGATGATGGTCGCGCCGACCGTCTTTCTCGAACCCAACATGATGGGCGGCATCCTGCTTTACGCCTTCGCCGGCGCCCTGCTCGGCGGCATCGACAGCCCGGGCGGCGCGGTGCTCGGCGGCTTCATCGTCGGTGTGCTCGAGAACGTCGTCGGCGCCTACGTCGGCACCGAGCTGAAGCTGACGGTCGCGCTCGCCGTGATCGTCGGCGTGCTGGTCGTGCGCCCGTCGGGCCTCTTCGGTAAAGTGCACGTCACCCGGGTCTGACCGATGGAAGCTTCCGCTCCGACCCTCTCCGAAGCCGCGCAACTGCGCATGCGCCGCAACTGGATCGCCCTCGCCGTGCTCCTCGCGCTCGCTTGCGTGCTGCCGTTTCTCGTCGGCAACTACCGCGTGTTCCAGCTGACCCTGGTGCTCGCCTATTCGATCGCGCTGCTTGGCCTCAACATGCTGACAGGCTACAACGGCCAGATCTCGCTCGGTCACGGCGCGTTCTACGCGATCGGCGCCTACACCGCGGCGATTCTGATGGACAAGGGCGGCATGCCGTACTGGGCGACGATCCCGATCGCCGGCGTCGTGTGTCTGGTCGCAGGCTTTCTGTTCGGCCTGCCGGCGCTGCGCCTCGAAGGGCTTTACCTCGCGCTCGCGACCTTCGCGCTCGGCGTCGCCATGCCGCAGATCCTCAAGCACCAGAGCCTGGAGCACTGGACGGGGGGCGTGCAGGGCATCGTCATCATCAAGCCCGATCCGCCGGCGTGGCTGAATGTCTCGCAGGATCAGTGGCTCTACTTCTTCACCCTTGCCTGGGTGGTGCTGCTGTTCGTTCTCGCCTGGAACCTGCTGCGCGGGCGCGTCGGTCGCGCGATGGTCGCGATCCGTGACCAGCCGGTGGCGGCGCAGGCGATGGGTGTAAACACGGCGCTGTACAAGTCGCTGACCTTCGGCGTCTCGGCGCTCTACACGGGCGTCGCCGGGGCGCTGGGGGCGATCGCGGTTCAGTTCGTCGCGCCGGATTCGTTCACGATCTTCCTGTCGATCACCCTCGTTGTCGGTGTGGTCATCGGCGGGCTCGCGTCGATCTCCGGCGCAATCTATGGGGCCTTGTTCATCCAGTTCGTTCCGAACCTGGCGGACCAGATTTCGAAGGCGGCGCCATGGGCGATCTACGGGGTCTTCCTGCTCGCGTTTATCTACGTCATGCCCACGGGTGTGGCCGGCTTCATCCGCATGGTCCGGGCCCGGCTGCGGCGCCGGCCCGGCGCGTAAACACCAGTGTGCTTGTGGGAGCGTTGCCGGCAATATGGCGGTTCTGGTTTTCCGAGAAGTATTTCCTGCTAGCCATGGAGAAAGCATCATGAAGCATCTTTCCCTTCGATCCGTTCGCTGGTTCGCGGCATCGGCGGCGCTGGCGGCCCTGTGCTTCGGCCAGAACGTCCTTGCGCAGGCGGCCAAGTACGGCCCCGGCGCCTCGGCGACCGAGATCAAGCTCGGCCAGACCATGCCGTATAGCGGCCCGGCTTCGGCCTACGGCACGATCGGCAAGGTCGAGACGGCCTACTTCAAGATGATCAACGACAACGGCGGCATCAACGGCCGCAAGATCGACCTGATCAGCCTCGACGACGGCTACAGCCCGCCGAAGGCGGTCGAGCAGGTGCGTCGCCTGGTCGAGCAGGATGAGGTGCTGGCGCTGTTCCAGACTCTCGGCACGCCGTCCAACTCGGCGATCCACAACTACGTCAACGCCAAGAAGGTGCCGCACCTGCTGCTTGCGACCGGAGCCACGAAGTGGGGCGATCCGAAGAACTATCCGTGGACGATGGGCTTCAACCTGAGCTATCAGTCCGAAGGCCAGATCTATGCCAAATGGCTGCTGAAGAACAAGCCGAACGCGAAAGTCGCGGTCCTGTACCAGAACGACGACTACGGCAAGGACGTGCTGAAGGGCGTGAAGGACGGTCTCGGCGCTGCTGCCGCGAAGATGATCATCGCCGAGGCGACCTACGAGGTCACCGACCCGACGATCGATTCGCAGATGATCAAGCTGCAGGGCTCGGGCGCCGACACCTTCATCGACATCACGACGCCGAAGTTCGGGGCGCAGGCGGTGCGAAAGGCCTACGACTCGGGCTGGAAGCCGCTGCATATCCTCAACAACGTCAGCGCCTCGATCGGCTCGGTGCTGGTGCCGGCCGGCGTCGAGAAAGCGATTGGTGCAATCACGGTCAGCTACTACAAGGACCAGAACGATCCGCAATGGAAGGACGACCCGGCGATGCTCGAATGGCGCGCCTTCATGGGACGCTACTACCGCGAGGGCGACCCGAAGGACCAGAGCAACCTCTACGGCTATCTGGCCGCGCAGATCATGGTGCAGATCCTGAAGCAATGCGGCAACGACCTGACCCGCGAAAACGTGATGCGGCAGGCTGCGAACCTGAAGAATTTCAAGCTGCCACTGTTGCTGCCGGGGATGACGATCAACACCAGCCCGACTGACTTCTTCCCGATCCAGCAGGCGCAGCTCGAGCGCTTCAACGGCACGCAGTGGCAGCTGTTCGGTGAGCTGATCGGTACCGACGCCAGATAGCGCTCAGCGGTTGCCGACGCCGCGCGACGCCTCTGCGGGCGGCGCCGGCTCTGTCATCGATATGTCGCAAAAGGTTCATAAACTCACTGGATGACGCAGACCGTCGAAGCTGCGGTGGCCGGCATGCCGCCGCTCCTGAATCGCGAAAGCGCAATCCTCGAATTCAACCGGCGGGTGTTGGCGCAGGCCCGCCGCGACGACGTGCCGCTGCTCGAGCGGCTGCGCTACGTCTGCATCGTCTCGTCCAATCTCGACGAGTTCTTCGAGGTGCGCTTCGCCGACAACCTCGAGGCCTCGAAGCGCCCGGGCACCGGGGTCGGTGCCGCCGACATCGAGGCGCTGGCCGCCGCCGTCCATGCCCTCATCGTCGAGCAGTACCGCGTCTTCAACGACGAGGTGATGCCGGCACTCGACGCCAGCGGCATCCGGATCGTCAACCATGCCGACCGCAGCGACGTCGAGCGGCGCTGGGTCCGGCGCTTCTTCGAAACCGAAGTGAGGCCGCTGCTCGTTCCGGTCGGCCTCGATCCGGCGCATCCGTTTCCGCAGGTCGCGAACAAGTCGCTGAACTTCATCGCCCGTCTCGCCGGCAAGGACGCGTTCGGCCGCCGTAACACCGTGGCCATCGTTAAGGTGCCGCGCGTCCTGCCGCGCGTCATGAAGCTGCCCGGCGATGGTTCGCGGCAGGCCTTCGTGCTTCTCACGAGCGTGATCCGGGCCCACCTGGGCGAGCTCTTTCCCGGTCGCGAGGTCGAGGCCTTTTCGCAGTTCCGCATCACGCGCGATTCCGATCTAGAAGTCGATGCTGACGTGAGCAACCTGCGCCAGGCACTTCGCTCGGGCCTGACGACGCGGCACTTCGGCCAGGCCGTGCGGCTCGAGGTCGTCAACACCTGCCCGGCCGAGCTCTCGCAATTCCTGCTGCGCCAGTTCAACCTCGGCGAGACGGCACTGTACAAGGTCAACGGCCCGGTCAATCTCGTGCGCATGAACGAACTGATCGATCTCGCCGATGCGCCGGCGCTGCGCTTCGCGCCCCTCGAGCCGGCATGGCCGGCGAGCTTGGGCCGCCAGCAGTCGATGTTCGACCGCATTCGTGCCGCCGACCTTCTGCTGCACCAGCCATTCGAATCGTTCGAGCCGGTCGTGCAGTTCCTGCGCGAAGCCGTCTACGACCCGGCCGTGCTCGCGATCAAGCAGACCATCTATCGCGCCGGCAGCGAGTCGCCCCTCATGGACCTGCTCATCGAAGCGGCGCGGCGCGGCAAGGAGGTGATGGCCGTCGTCGAACTGCAGGCGCGCTTCGACGAGGAGGCGAACATCAACTGGGCCGAGCGCCTCGAGGCCGTCGGTGCTCAGGTCGTGTACGGCGTCGTCGGCCTCAAGACACACGCCAAGCTGCTGCTGGTGACGCGGCGCGAGGACGGGCGCCTCAAGCGCTACGCGCATCTCTCGACCGGCAACTACAACCCGCAGACGGCACTTCTCTACACCGATCTTGGCCACTTCACGGCCGATGCCGATCTCACGGCCGATGCCGATGCCGTGTTCCAGCAGCTCGCCAGCCTCGGCCGCACGCGGCCTTTGCGCGCCATGCTGCAGGCGCCGTTCACCTTGCACAGGCAGATGCTTGCCCACGTCGGCCGCGTTGCCGAGGCGGCGGCGGCAGGGCTGCCGGCGCGCGTCGTCGTCAAGATCAACGCCCTGACCGACGTGCCGCTCATCGAGGCCCTCATCGCCGCGGCACGCGCCGGGGCGGCGATCGACCTCGTCGTGCGTGGCGCCTGCATGCTGCGGCCGGGGGTCGCCGGCGCGACCGAAGGCATCCGCGTGCGCTCGATCGTCGGCCGCTTCCTCGAGCACTCGCGCGTCGCCTATTTCCGCTGGGGCGAAGGCGACGACGACGAGGCGCTGTTCCTGTCGAGCGCCGACTGGATGGGCCGCAACATGTACGGCCGCATCGAGGTGGCCTGGCCGGTGCGCGACGCCAAGCTGCGCCAGCGCGTCATCGACGAGTGCCTCGTCCCCTACCTGTACGACGGCCTCGACGCATGGACGTTGGCCGCCGACGGCAGCTACAGCCCGACGCCGGATGCCAAGTCGATGCAGGGCGAGTCGGCACAGCAGGCGCTGATCCGCCGCTACGCAGGGCGCGAGCCGGTTCGCTGACGCTGACGGGATCGACGGATGGACCTCATCTTTTGGCGGCACGCCGAAGCGGCGCTCGAAGGCGAAGGCGACGACGCTCTCGAGCGCCCGCTCACGGCCAAGGGCGAGCGCCAAGCCGAGCGCATGGCGGAGTGGCTGAATCGCCGTCTCGCGCATTCGACGCGCATCCTCGTCAGCCCGGCCTTGCGTTGCCAGCAGACGGCCAAGGCGCTGGGCCGGAAATTCCGCACCGCCGCCGATCTCGCGCCCGGAGCGAGCCCGGAGGTGGTGCTGCACGTCGCGCGCTGGCCCGATGCAGGCGAACCCGTGCTGGTCATCGGTCATCAGCCAACGCTCGGCCTCGCCGCATCGCTGGTACTGACCGGCGTCGCCCAGGCGTGGTCGATCAAGAAGTCGGCGGTCTGGTGGATTCGCCATCGTCCGCGCGATGACGAGGGCCAGGTGATCCTGCAGGCCGTGCAGTCGCCTGATTGCCTCTAGAGCGAAGCGACGCTCAACGTCGGCTGCAGCAGACCCGTCTTCGACCAGGCATCGACTTCCTCGCGCAGCAGGTGCAGGGCGCGCGGATGCGACGCGGCCCAGGCCGGCTTCAAATCGATGGCTGGCGGCTGCCCGCTCGCGATCAGGGTGATCGCGCCGGGGTCGATGTCGTCGCGGGCGTGGCAGACGATGACGGCCAGGCGCAGGCAGAGCAGGTGCAGCGCGAAGGCGTGTTCCTGCAATCGCGGCTCGAGCTTGCGCAGGCCGCCGCGCTGGCCGAGCACGAGATCGCCGATGCGCCGAAGCTGGCTCTGCGAGAAGCCGGCAGCATCGACGTGGGCGAGCACGTAGGCGCTGTGCCGGTGATGATCGTGATGCGAGATCATCATGCCGATCTCGTGCAGGGCCGCGGCCCAGCGCAGCTCGCGCCGCGCTTCGGCACTCGGCCGGGGCTGCACGCTGGCGACAAGCGTCGCGGCGGCGCCGGCGACGCGCGAGGCTTGCGCCACGTCGACCATGAAGCGGCGCTGCAGCTCGCGCACCGAGGCTTCGCGGATGTCTTCGCCGCTGGCCGCGGCGCGCCGCTCGGCGGCATCGCGCGCCGCCAGATCGAAGATCACGCCCTGGCGCAGCGCGCCGCGCGCCGGGCGCAGTTCCTCGATGCCGAAGTTCGAGGCGAGCGTGTACAGGATCGACAGGCCGCCGCCGATGACGGCGCGCCGGTCGTCCTTCAGGCCGGGAAGCGCAAGGCGATCGGCGCTGCCCGCCTCGAGGCAGCGCTCCATGAGCCAGCGCAGCGCCTCGGGCGTGACACGACCGTCGCTGACGCCGCTCGCGGCAAGCACCGCCGAGACGGCGCCGACCGTTCCCGACGAGCCGAGCGCCTCGCGCCAATGGCGCGGCGCGAAGGGCTCGAGCGCTTCCTCGAGCTCGGCGCCGGCGGCGACCTGGGCATCGCGAAAGGCGCGATCGCTGAATCGCCCGCCGGGGAAGTACTTCATCGACAGGCTGACGCTGCCGACCTGGAACGACTCGGCGCGCTCGGGCCGCGTGCCGCGGCCGAGGATCATTTCCGTCGAACGGCCGCCGATGTCGATGACGAGCCGTGACACGTTCGAAGGCTGCAGGCGGGCGACGCCTGCATAGATGAGGCGTGCCTCCTCGCGCCCCGAGATGATCTCGATCGGCCGGCCGAGGACCGTCTGGGCGCGGGCGAGGAAGGCATTGCGATTCTTCGCTTCGCGCAGCGTCTGCGTCGCGACGGCGCGCACCTGGTTCGGCAGAAAGCCTTCGAGCCGCCGCGCGAAGCGGCCCAGACAATCGAGGCCGCGCCCGGCCGCGTCATCGCCGAGGAAGCCCGCAGCGTCGAGCCCGCCACCGAGGCGGACAGTTTCCTTCAGGTAGTCAATGCGGCGATAGCGCTCGCCGGCGAGTTGGCCGATTTCGAGGCGAAAGCTGTTCGACCCGATGTCGACGGCCGCGAGCTGCCCCGGCCAGCGCGGCTCGCTCTCGTCGCGCGACGACGTTGCGGCATCCATGCGCACATTGTCGGCGCTGGCCCTGCGTGACCCTGGCCGCGCTTTTCGGGCGCGGACTTCCTAGAATGCGATCCCCTCGATCGATCACAAGGACTGTCGCGATGTTGCGTACTGATCTCGACAACGTGCCTGCGCACGCTCCCGCGTCTCACGACTTCGCCGCCGCCGTGCAACCCGTGGCTTCGACCACGATCACCACCGATGCGACGGGGCTCGTCGCCGGCGAGGTGAGGATTCCCGCCGGCGACATCGAGATGCCGGCCTACCGGGCGATGCCTGCCGGCGGCAGGGCCTTGCCTGTCGTCATCGTCGTTTCCGAGATCTTCGGCGTTCACGAGCACATCGCCGACGTGGCCCGGCGCTTCGCGAGGCTCGGCTATCTCGCCATCGCGCCCGAGCTCTTCGTCCGCCAGGGCGACGCGAAGGCGGCCGTCGACATCGACACGCTGTTCGCGACCATCATCTCGAAGGTCCCCGACGCGCAGGTGATGAGCGACATCGACGCCGGCGTCGCCTGGGCCGGCAAGAACGGCGGCGACCTCGCCAAACTCGGGATCACCGGCTTTTGCTGGGGCGGCCGAATCACCTGGCTCTATGCCGCGCACAGCCGTGCCGTCAAGGCAGGCGTGGCCTGGTACGGGCGGCTCGCCGGCGTGAAGAACGAGCGGCAGACGGGCCATCCCGTCGACGCGGCGGCATCGCTGCACGCCCCGGTGCTGGGCCTCTACGGCGGCGCCGACGCGGGCATTCCGCTCGACACCGTCGAAGCGATGAAGCTGGCCCTGGCCGCAGGCAGCGCCGCCGCGAAGCGCTCCGAATTCGTCGTCTATCCCGAGGCAAAACACGCCTTCTACGCCGACTACCGCCCGAACTACGACCCGGCCGCCGCCGCAGACGGCTGGCATCGTTGCCTCGACTGGTTGCGCGCCAACGGCGTCGCATGACGCTCGGCTGGATCGTTCTCTCTAAGCTCGCCGGCGGCGTGCTGTCGGTCGCCGTTGCAGCAAGCCTCACGGTCTCGCTGCTGTCGCGCATCGTCCAGCACCTCGTGAGCCTGTCGACCGGCGTGCTTCTCGCGACGGCGCTGCTCGACATCCTGCCCGAGGCTTTCGAGAGCCAGGCCAGCCCGCAGGCCCTGTTCGGCACGCTGCTCGGCGGCCTGATGTTCTTCTTCCTGCTCGAGAAAGCCGAGCTCTACCGGCACAGCCATCACTACAAAGGCGACGAGCACCATCATCATCGCGGTTTCGATCGGCGGCAGGCCGGGCGTTGCGGCTGGAGCGTCATCCTCGGCGACAGCATCCACAACTTCTGCGACGGCATCATCATCGCCGCCGCCGCCTTCCTTGCCGATACGCGTGTCGGCAAGGAAGGCGGCGCTGGCCATCATCGCCCACGAGATCCCGCAGGAAGTCGGCGACTACATCGTTCTGCTCAACGCCGGCTTTTCCCGTGGCCGCGCGCTCTTCTTCAACGCCTTCTCGGGATTCGCCGCGGTCATCGGCGGCGTCATCGGGTACTTCGTCGTCGGGCCGTGGCAAGGGATGCTTCCCTATCTCCTCGTGATCGCGTCGAGCAGCTTCATCTACGTCTCGGTCGCCGACCTGATTCCGCAGCTTCAGCATCGCCTCACGCTGAAGGAGACGGCGGCGCAGCTGCTCTGGGCTCTTCGCGGGTCTCGGCATCGTCGTGCTCGCGATCTCGCAACTGCACCAGCATTGACTGCGTTCGGCACCCGAATCGGGTGCCGACGGGACCCATCCGCGCCTGAGCGAGCAAGGGCGCGGCCGGGCATTCGCCCACGGCTTTGTGCGCTCGATCGCGCAGGCGCGTTTGCTTCAGCGAATGACGAGCACCGGGATCTTCGTGTGCTTCAGCACGTCCTGCGTCTCGCTGCCGAGGAACAGAGAAGCGAGGCCGCTGCGCCCATGCGAGCCCATGACGAGCAGGTCGCAGCCGGCCGTCTCGGCGCGCTCGACGATCGCTTCCCAGGGCTGCAAGCCTTCGATCGTGACGGCGTGACAGACGACGCCGGCGGCGTCGCAGGCGTCGATCACGGCGCGGACGTGACGCGCCGCGGCCCGCTCCTGCGCGTCGAAGAATTCCTGTGGTGGCGCCGGCTGCATCTCGGCGACAGCGCCGTAGGGAAACGGCTCCTTGACGCAGATCGTGTCGATCTCGGCGCCGAGCGCCTTGGCGAGGCCGACGCCGGCGGCAATCGCCCGGGCCGTGATCTCGGAGCCGTCGGTGGGAACGAGGATGCGCTTGTACATGGTGATGATCTCCTGCAGGCCGCCGGTCCTCATCTTCGCACCATGGCGCAGCGCCGTCACCGGCGCAAGATGGCCTTTATCCGCGGGCGATCGGTCGCGCCGGGTCGGACGACCATTCGCTCCAGGAGCCCGGATACAGACGCGATCCGTGCAGTCCGGCGTGTTCCATCGCCAGGAGGTTATGGCAGGCGGTGACGCCCGAGCCGCACGAATGGATGACTTCGCTCGCCGCACGCCCGCCGAGCACCGAGGCGAACTCGCCGCGCAATTGCTCGGCCGGCTTGAAGATTCCGCCTGGCGCGAGATTCGCCGCGTGGAAGCGATTGAGGGCGCCGGGAATGTGGCCGGCGACGGGGTCGATCGGCTCTTTGTCGCCGCGAAAGCGCTCAGGCGAGCGGGCATCGAGAAGCGCGGTGCGGCCAAGTCGCGACGCGAGGCCGGCCGCATCGACGGTCGCGGCCAGAGCCGGTCGCTCCGGATAGGTCGACGCTGGCTTCGCGACGCCGGGCGTCGTCGACGATTCGCCGGCGGCGCCGAGCCAGGCAGCGAAGCCGCCGTCGAGCACGGCTGCCGGCGCGTGGCCGAGCCAGCGCAGCATCCACCACAGGCGCGCCGCATACATGCCGCCTTGCCGGTCGAGCGTGACGACCTGCCCGCCCGGCGCGATGCCCAGGTCGCCGGCGGTGCGCGCGAATGCGGCCCGCTCGGGCAAGGGATGACGACCGTTCCTGCCGCTCTTCGTCGCGCAGAGGTCGCGGTCGAGATGGACGTAGAGCGAGCCCGGAATGTGCCCGGCGGCGTAGCTGCGCTCGCCGGCCGCGGTGTCGCCGAGATCGAAGCTCGCCTCGAGCACGATCGGCGGCGAGTCGCCGGCCATGAGCGAGCGCAGTGCCTCGGCGTCGATGAGGGTGTCGAAGGTGCTTGCGGTCATACGGTGTTGGGTGGATCGCCGATATCGGCGACGCTGCCTCGGCTGCGAAGCAAAGAGGCAGAGAGGCCGGCGGCGGCGATCAGAAGCATGCCAGCCGCGGCGAAGACCGTCACGCGATCATCGAAGAGCAGCACGCCATAGACGAACGACCAGGCGATGCCGAGGTACCGGAGGCTGGCGTTGACGAGCGTGCGGCCGGTGCCGTAGGCCCGCGTCATCATGAGCTGGGCGACCGTGGCCAGCGTGCCGACCGCGAGCAGCAGTGCCGCGCCGTGCCAGCTGTGGCCGTGCATGCCGGTCCAGCCGAGTGTCAGGGCGCCGACACCGCCGAGCGAGAACCAGAAGACGATGCGGTATTCGGGCTCGTCGATGCGGCCGAGCGCGATCACCTGGAGATACGTGGTCGCGGCAATGACGCCCGAAAGCAGGCCGGCGAGGCCGTACCAGAGCTGCTGCGCGGCAATCGTCGGGCGCAGGATGAGGAAGACGCCGCCGAAGCCGACGAGCACGGTCGCGATCAGGCGCCCGTCGACACGCGAGGCGCCGAGCGCGATCGCACCGCCGACGAGGAACAGCGCCATCCACACCGACGACATGTAGTTGAGGGTCATCGCCGTGGCGAGGGGCAGGTTGCTGATCGCGTAGAACCAGAGGCACAGCGACACCACGCCGAAAAGGCTGCGCCAGAAATGCATCGCCGGCACCGGCGTCGCGACCGTGCCGCCCCGCCAGCGGGCCAGCACGAACATCATCGCGGCCCCGGTAAGGCCGCGGTAGAAAACGATCTCGCCGGGCCGTATTGGGTCGACGCGCGCTTGACGCAGACCCCCATCGTCGCGAACAGGAACGAGGCACAGACGATGAGCCAGGGGGCGGACATCGGCTCCCGCTCAGCTCATGGCTCGCCCATACCACTCGTGGAAGCGCTGCATGCCGTCTTCCATCGGGCTCTGGTACGGGCCGCGATCGTCGTCGCCGCGCTCGACCAGGGCGCGCCGGCCGGCGTCCATGCGCACGGCGATCTCGTCGTCCTCGGCGCAGGTTTCCCAGTACGCCGCCTGCTCCGCCTCGACGAACTCGCGCTCGAAGGCGTGAATCTCCTCGGGGTAGTAGAACTCGACGACGTTGAGCGTTTTCTGCGGCCCCTTCGGGTAGAGGGTCGAGACGACGAGCACGTGCGGGTACCACTCGACCATGACCGCGGGGTAGTAGATCAGCCAGATCGCGCCGTGGCGCGGCACCAGGTCTTCGAAGCGGCCCTTGCGATAGGCGAGCACCGCGTCGTGCCACTTGCGGTAGGCCGCCGAGCCGGGCTTGGCGAGCCCGTTCTTCGGGCCCACGGTCTGCACCGAATAGTCGGCACCGAACTCCCAGCGCAGATCTTCGCAGGTGACGAACTGGCCGAGCCCGGGATGAAACGGCGCGACGTGATAGTCCTCGAGATAGACCTCGATGAAGGTCTTCCAGTTGTAGTCGCACTCGTGCAGCTTGACGCTGTCGAAGGCGTAGCCGGTGAAATCGAGATCGCCGTGCGGGCCCAGGGCCGCCAAGTCGACAGCGACGCTTCGCTGCGAGCCCGTCTTCGGTGCCTCGAAGATCATGCCGTTCCAGGTTTGCACCGGATAGTTGGCCAGGGCCAGGCACGGGTCGTCGGCGAAGTGCGGCGCACCGATCAGCTCGCCCTTGAGGTCGTAGGTCCAGCGGTGCACGGGACAGACGATGCTGCCGCCGCTGTTGCCGCGGCCGCGCAGCATGATCGCCTGGCGGTGCCGGCAGACATTGGAGACCAGCTGCACACCTTCGGCCGTGCGCACGAGCGCGCGCCCGTCGCCTTCCTGAGGCAGGGCGTGGAAATCGCCGACCTCGGGGACGGCGAGCTCGTGGCCGGCGTAGCGCGGGCTGCGAGCGAACAGCGTCGCGATCTCGCGCTCGTAGAGCGCGGCATCGAAGTAGCTGCGAACCGGAAGCTGCGAATGGCTGCGGGCGAATGCTTGCGCAGAAACGCCCTGGTCGGACATGGCGACACTTCCTCCAAAAAGCGATATCGAAGCCGACCGGATCGGCGAAAGGGCGGCTCGAGAGCCGTCTTTCCGAAGGGATGCGGATTGTACCCAGCGGCCGCTTCCGCACGCCTCGGTCCGGGGCCGAAGCAGCCCGTCGTTTCACGGCACGCGTGGGTCGGCCATGCAGGGACTTGGGGGCAGGGCGGCTGACTACAATCGAGGCTTTGCCGATACCGAATGACGACCGCCACCGAACCCGGCCCGAGCGCGCCCGTTCCCGCGAACTACGAGGCGGCACTGGCCGAGCTGGAATCACTCGTCGCCTCGATGGAAGGCGGCCAGCTGCCGCTCGAGGGCTTGCTCGAAGGCTACCGCCGTGGCAACGAGTTGCTGCACTACTGCCGGGCCCGGCTCGAGGCCGTGGAGCAGCAGGTGAAGGTGCTCGAAGACGGCCAGCTCAAGCCGTGGTCCGCGACATGAATTTCACTCAGAAGGGCGCACCGGCCGGGCGCCGGGCCGCCCCGAGCCCGGCCGGCCTTGCAGGCCGCGGCGTTGCGGGACGAAACGCCTCCTCGTGGCGTCCATGCCGGCGCGGGTCGGCATGGAGCCGCGGCACTCGGCCCCCTCGGGGGGCAGCGACCGAAGGGAGCCTGGGGGCTGCATGAAACGCGACGCTTTCGACACCTGGTCGCTCGGCGAGCTCGATGCCGTCGAATCGGCACTCGATGCCTGGGTGCCTGCCGACGCGCCATCGGGCCTCGGCGACGCCATGCGCTATGCCGTGCTCGACGGCGGCAAGCGGCTGCGTCCCTTGCTCGTGTTGGCTGCTGCCGAGGCCGTCCACGGCGAGCGTGAAGCCGCCCTGCGCGCGGCCAGCGCCGTCGAGCTGATCCATGCCTATTCGCTGGTCCATGACGATCTGCCATGCATGGACAACGACGTCCTGCGTCGAGGCAAGCCGACCGTTCACGTTCGATTCGGCGTCGCGCAGGCCATGCTCGCTGGCGACGCCATGCAGGCGCTCGCCTTCGAAGTGCTGACACCGGAGTCGAGCGTGGTCGCGCCGGCCCTGCAGGCGCGTCTCTGCGGCCTGCTCGCCCGTGCCGCCGGCGACGCCGGCATGGCCGGCGGCCAGGCGATCGACCTGGCGAGCGTCGGCCTGCGGCTCGACGAGCGGGCGCTGTGCGACATGCACCGGCGCAAGACCGGCGCGCTGCTCAAGGCCAGTGTCCTCATGGGCGCGGCCTGCGGCACGTCGAGCCCGGCGCAGTGGCAGGCGCTCTCGGCCTACGGCGAAGCGGTGGGCCTCGCGTTCCAGGTGGTCGACGACATCCTCGACGTGACGCAGGCATCGGCGACGCTCGGCAAGACCGCGGGCAAGGACCTCGATCACAACAAGCCGACCTACGTCAGCGTGCTCGGCCTCGACGCGGCGCGGCATCGTGCCGACGAGCTGCGCCGGGCGGCTCGGGCGGCCCTCGGAGCGAGCGGCCTCGGCAACGTCCGAAGCCTGCTCGTGCTCGCGGATCGCGTCGTCGATCGCGAAAGCTGAAGAACCACGATGGGCAAGTTGCTCGACTCGATCGACACGCCGGCCGATGTGCGCCGCCTCTCTCGCCCGGAGCTGAAGCAGCTCGCTGCCGAGTTGCGTGAGTTCGTCGTGCAAAGCGTCTCGCAGACCGGTGGCCATCTCTCGTCGAACCTGGGCACGATCGAGCTGACGATCGCCCTGCACCACGTCTTCGACACGCCGTACGACCGCATCGTCTGGGACGTCGGCCACCAGACCTATCCGCACAAGGTGCTGACTGGCCGCCGCGACCGCATGTCGACGCTGCGCCAGCTCGGCGGCATTTCCGGTTTCCCGCGCCGCGACGAAAGCGAGTACGACACCTTCGGCACGGCGCACTCGTCGACTTCGATCTCGGCCGCGCTCGGCATGGCCGTCGCGGCGCGCATGAAGGGCGAGTCGCGCAAGTCGGTGGCGGTGATCGGCGACGGCGCGATGAGCGCGGGCATGGCATTCGAGGCGCTCAATAACGCCGGTGTCTCGCATGCCGACATGCTCGTCGTCCTCAACGACAACGACATGTCGATTTCGCCGCCGGTCGGCGCCCTGAATCGGTATTTCGCACGCCTGATGAGCGGCAAGTTCTACGCCGCCGCGCGCGACACCGCCAAGACGGTGCTGAAGAACGCGCCGCCGCTGTTCGAGTTGGCGCGCCGCTTCGAGGAGCACGCCAAGGGCATGGTCGTGCCGGGAACGATCTTCGAGGAGTTCGGCTTCAACTATGTCGGCCCGATCGACGGCCACGACCTCGATTCGCTGATCCCGACGCTCGAGAACCTGCGCCACTTGAAAGGCCCGCAGTTCCTTCACGTCGTGACGAAGAAGGGCTACGGCTACAAGCTTGCCGAAAACGACCCCGTCAACTACCACGGGCCCGGCAAGTTCGATCCGGCCGTCGGCCTCGTCAAACCGGCGACGCCGCCGAAGATGACCTTCACCCAGGTCTTCGGCGAGTGGCTGTGCGACATGGCGGAAAAGGACGAGCGTCTGATCGGCATCACGCCGGCCATGAGCGGCGGCTCGGGCATGCTTGAGTTCGAGAGGCGATTCCCCAAGCGCTTCTTTGACGTCGGCATCGCCGAGCAGCACGCCGTCACCTTCGCTGCAGGGCTCGCGTGCGAAGGGCTGAAGCCGGTGGTCGCGATCTACTCGACCTTCCTGCAGCGTGGCTACGACCAGTTGATCCACGACGTCGCGATCCAGAACCTGCCGGTGGTCTTCGCCCTCGACCGCGCCGGCCTCGTCGGCGCCGACGGCGCGACCCATGCCGGCGCCTACGACATCGCGTACCTGCGCTGCATCCCGAACGTCAGCGTGCTGACGCCGGCCGACGAAGACGAATGCCGGCAGGCGCTCTACACCGCATTCATGCAGGACCATCCGGTGGCCGTGCGCTATCCGCGCGGCAGCGGCGCCGGCAAGCTGCCGCAAGCGGCGATGACGGCGATTCCGTTCGGCAAGGGCGAGATTCGCCGCGAGACCTCGAAGAGCGCGGCCCAGCCGGGCAAGCGCATCGCCATCCTCGCCTTCGGTACCGTGCTGTATCCGGCGCTCGCGGCCGCACAGACGCTCGACGCCACCGTCGCCAACATGCGTTTCGCCAAGCCACTCGATGTCGCGCTGGTGACTGAGCTCGCGCGCCGCCATGATGCAATCGTCACCGTGGAAGAAGGCTCGATCATGGGGGGTGCGGGCAGCGCGGTGCTGGAAGCGCTGGCCGAGGCGCGCATCGAGGTTCCGGTGCTGACGCTCGGCCTGCCCGACCTCTTCAGCGAGCACGGAGACCCGGCCAAGCTGCTCGCCTTGTATGGGCTCGACGCCGCCGGCATCGAGCAGTCGATCCAGCGCCGCTTCGGCTCGACGCCCACGCTCATCCCTTCCCCCGTTCGCAACGCGGTTGGCCTTTGATTGGCACAATCTGCACATGAGACTCGCACGCTTGCGTCGTTCGCTGCCTTCCGAGGGGGCGCGCATCGCCCTTGGGGCGGCCGGGTGGGCGCCGCCATGACCAATCTGATCGACGCGCTGCATATTCCGGATACCCAGTCGGCGCCCGACGATCGCAAGCTCGCGATTCAGCGGGTCGGTATCCGCGGCGTGCGCTATCCCCTGCAACTCAAGATCGAAGGCGCCGTGCTGCCGACGGTCGCCGAGTGGGCGTTGGACGTGGCCTTGCCGGCCGAGCAGAAGGGCACGCACATGTCGCGCTTCGTCGCCTGGCTCGATGCCTTGGGCGAGCCCGTCGACGCGAACGTCCTCAGGCGCGAGGCGGCTCGCATGCTCGTACTGCTCGGTGCCGAAGAGGGCCGCGTCGAGGCGAGTTTCCCGTTCTTCCTGAGAAAGCGCGCCCCGATATCCGGCGTCGCCAGCCTGCTCGAATACCAGGGCCGCCTCGTTGCAGAGACGCGTGCCGGCGCGACGACGACCTGGGCCGAGGTCGTCGTTCCCGTCAAGTCGCTCTGCCCGTGCTCGAAGGAGATCTCCGACTACGGTGCGCACAACCAGCGCTCGCACGTCACGATCCGCGTCGAGCTGCTCGCCGGGATCTCGTGGCGCGAGCTCGCCCGCTTCGCCGAGGATGCGGCGTCGAGTGAGATCTGGTCGTCGCTGAAGCGCGCCGACGAGAAATGGATCACCGAGCGGGCCTACGAGAACCCAAAGTTCGTCGAAGACATGGTGCGCGACGTCGCGCTCGCCCTCAACGCCGACGCGCGCGTCGGCCGCTACATGGTCGACGTCGAGAACTTCGAGTCGATCCACGCGCACAGCGCGGTCGCGCGCATCGAGCGCTAGGGCTTGCCGCCTCGCCCGAGTGGTGGCGAAGGCGAATGCGTCGGCAACCCTCTGACGCCGCGTGACTTCAAGGCATCGCGCAACAGGTACTCGACCTGCGCGTTGCTGCTGCGCAGCTCGGCCGCGGCGAGGCGCTCGATCTCGCCCCAGAGGGCGGGGTCGATGCGCAGCAGGAAGGCTTTCTTTTCGGGGCTCGCCATCGCCGGCGATCCATGAGGGCCGTGCGCGCTCCTTCAGGCGTAAAGCGTTCCGGTGTTGACGACCGGCGTCGCGGCATGGTCGGAGCAGAGGACAACGAGCAGGTTGCTCACCATCGCCGCTCGCCGCTCGTCGTCGAGCTGGACGACGCCGCGCTCGGCCAGGCCGTTGAGCGCCATCTCGACCATGCTCACTGCGCCGGAGACGATCTTCGTTCGCGCCGCGATCACCGCTTCGGCCTGCCGCCGGCGCAGCATCGTTCCGGCGATCTCCGGCGCGTAGGCGAGGTGGGTGAGCTTGGCGTCAACGACGACGATGCCGGCCTGCGCGAAGCGCTGCTGCAGCTCGTTGCGCAGCGCCGCCGAGACTTCCTCGGTACCTGAACGCAGGGTCACCTCGTTCGGGCTCGTTGCGCCCGGCTCCTCGAAGTTGTCGTAGGCATAGCTGAGGGCAAGGTGGCGCAGCGCCGATTCTGTCTGCGTCAGCACATGGGCATAGTAGTTCTCGACGTCGAAGCTCGCCTGCACCGTGTCGTCGACTCGCCAGACGACGGTCGCGGCGATCTCGATCGGGTTGCCGCGCTTGTCGTTGACCTTCAGCTTCTCGCTGTTGAAGTTGTGGGCACACACCGAGATCTTGCGCTTCGTGTAGAACGGATTGGCCCAGCGCAAGCCGCGCTCTCGATCGGTGCCGCGGTAGCTGCCGAAGAGCAGCAGCAGCGCCGCCTGGTTCGGCTGCAGCATGTACAGGCCGCCCAGACACCAGAAGGCGACGAGCACTGCGACCACGAGCAACGCCAGCGTCGGGCCCCTTGGGCCTGCCACCACGAGCCCGGCGGCGACCAGGAGAAAGATGAGCCCGACTGCGACGTAGATGAAGCCGCTTGCCGTCGCGGCCTGCCGTTCTTCCGCCGATTGCATCGTCATGACGTGCTCCTGAAGGATTCGCTTCGACTCGCCGGCATCTTTGCTTCCGATGTCAAAGTGATATCACTTTAGTAGCAAGCTGGCAGCCCTGTCAAGCTTCCTGGGCGGCATCGATGCCGATGAGCGCCGGATCGCCGCGGCCCAGGCGCAGCAGCACCGGCGCGTCGCCCGTGAGGTCGACGACGGTGGTCGGCCGCATCGGGCAGGCGCCCGCATCGACGATCGCCTGCACCTCCTTCTCGAAGCGGGCGCGGATCAACTCGGGATCGTTCATCGGCTCGGTTTCACCAGGAGCGATCAGCGTCGTCGCGAGCAGCGGCTGGCCGAGGAGATCGAGCAGCGCGCGTGTCACCGCGTGATCGGGAACGCGCAGGCCGATCGTGCGACGCGACGGGTGCGAAACGCGCCGCGGCACTTCTTTGGTCGCTTCGAGGATGAAAGTGAAAGGTCCGGGTGTCGCCGCCTTGAGCAGGCGGTACTGCTTGTTGTCGACGCGGGCATAGCTCGCCACTTCGGAGAGATCGCGGCAGAGCAGCGTCAGGTGATGCCGGTCGTCGACGCCGCGAATCCGGCGCAGCTGCTCGGCGGCCGCCTTGTCGTCGAGGTGGCAGACGAGGGCGTAGCTCGAGTCGGTGGGAATCGCCGCGACGCCGCCGCCGTGCAGGATCTGCGCCGCCTGCTTGAGCAATCGCTGCTGCGGATTGGTGGGATGGACTTCGAAATACTGGGACATGCGCCGATTGTCGGCGCCCGGGGAAGAGTCAGGCGGCGAGGTGGATTCGCGCTTCTAGCGCTTCCCACACCGGTGCGAGGCCGGCCGGCAAGGGCGGCAGGCCGCCGAGATCGATCCGGCTTTCCTCGGGGCTGTGGAAGTCGCTGCCGCGCGAAGCGAGCAGGTCGAACTCGCGGGCCGCGTCGGCATAGCGCGCCGCGTCGGCGGCACTGTGCGCGCCGGTGACGACCTCGACGCCGCGGCCACCGAGCGCCTTGAACTCGGTGAAGAGCGCGTACTCCTCGGTCGGCGTGAACTTGTAGCGCGCCGGATGCGCGATGACGGCGATGCCGCCGGCATCGGCGATCCAGCTCACCGCGTCGCGCAGCGTCGCCCAGCGGTGCGGCACGAAGCCGGGTTTGCCTTCGACGAGGAAGCGGCGAAACACCTCCTGCGTACTGGCGCAGGCGCCGCATTCGACGAGGAAGCGCGCGAAGTGCGTGCGCGAGATGAGATCGGGGTTGCCGACGAACCGCAGCGCGCCTTCGTAGGCGCCGTCGATGCCGACCTTGGCGAGCTCGTCCGACATCTCGTGCGCACGCGACTCGCGACCGCCGCGCGTCGCCTTCAGGCCGGCGGCAAGCCGCTCGTCGTTCGCGTCGAAGCCGAGGCCGACGACGTGCACCGTGACGCCCGCGAAAGTGACGGAGATCTCCGTACCGGTGAGGTAGGACAGGCCGATCGCGAGAGCAGCGTCGCGCGCGCGCTGCTGGCCGTCGATCTCGTCGTGATCAGTCAGCGCCCACAACTCGACGCCGTTCGCCTTCGCTCGCGAGGCGACGGCTTCGGGCTCGAGCGTTCCGTCGGAGACGGTCGAGTGGCAATGGAGGTCGGCGTTCATGGCGATCGTCGTCGCATCATAGTTTGGCGCCGACGTCACGGAGATCGTTTCGTCGGCGGGCCGAGATCGATCCGGCCATGTCTTCGAGGCCGCGCACGCTGTGGGCGACGAGTCGGACGGACGACGGGGTCAGGCTGAAGGCGAAGTGGCGCTTCGCGGCGGCTCCGCGGCGACGACGATCATCTGCAGCCGTTCATTGCCGTTGTAGCTGTCGAGGCCGAGCCGATAGGCCATGCGGACGCGCCCTTCGACCGGCTCGACGCGGCCGAACCAGATCGCATCGCGTACGGTCCCGTTGAGACGCACGGCGAGCTTCAGGTGCTTCTCGCCGACGAGCCGTTGCGAGACGACGTCGACGTTGTCGCAGAAGACCGGCGCCTCGAACGCCGCGCCCCAGACCTCGCGCTCGATCAGGCGCACCGTGTCGGCGCTCCAGTGCTTGGCAGGAAGCGGCCCGTCGGTGGCCACGCTTCGCGCGGCCGGCGCCGCGCCGAGGCTTCGTGCAGCCCCGTGCAGGGCCATTCGAAAGGCGTCGAGATCTTCCAGGGCGATCGTGCAGCCGGCGGCCATCGCGTGGCCGCCGAAGCGCTTGAGGAGCAGCGGCTGCTGCTTGCTGACGAGATCGAGCGCGTCGCGCAGATGCAGGCCTTCTACCGATCGGCCCGATCCCTTGAGCTGCCCGTCCTGGCCGAGCGCGAAGACGAAGGTCGGCCGGTGCAGCCGGTCCTTGAGGCGCGAAGCGATGATGCCGACGACGCCTTCGTGAAAGCCGGGATCGAAGATGGCAAACGCGGGCTCGACGGCGCCGGCCGCGGCCAGGGCACGATCGACCAGCGCCTCGGCGTCCTCGCGCATGCCGGCTTCGAGCTTGCGCCGCTCGCGGTTGATCGCGTCGAGCGTGGTCGCCAGTTCGTGGGCGCGCGCGATGTCGTCGGTGAGCAGGCATTCGATGCCGAGGCTCATGTCGGCCAGGCGCCCGGCGGCGTTGAGCCGGGGGCCGACGGCGAAGCCGAAGTCGGCGGCGCTGGCCTGGCGCGGGTCGCGCCCCGCCACCGCGAACAGCGCGGCGATGCCGGGCTGCATGCGGCCGGCGCGGATGCGCCTCAAGCCCTGGCCGACGAGGCAGCGGTTGTTGCGGTCGAGCCGGACGACATCGGCGACCGTGCCGAGCGCCACGAGGTCGAGCAGGGTGTCGAGGCGCGGCTGGTTCTCGAGGTTGAACTCGCCGCGCTCGCGCAGCTCCGCGCGCAGCGCGAGCAGCACGTAGAAGGCGACGCCGCAGCCGGCGAGGTGCTTGCTCGCGAACGTGCAACGCGGCTGGTTCGGGTCGACGATCACGTCGGCCTCGGGCAATACGACGCGGCCGTCGACCTGTGCCGGCAGATGGTGATCGGTGACGATGACGCTGAGCCCGTGTGCCGCCGCGTGTGCGACGCCTTCGAGGCTGGCGACGCCGTTGTCGACGGTGATGAGCACGTCGGGCGCCGCCGTCTCGATCGCCAGGTCGACGATCGCCGGCGTCAGGCCGTAGCCGTGGACGCGCCGGTCGGGAACGACGTAGGCCAGATTCGCGGTATCGGCACCGAGCATCTTCAGCCCGCGCAGGATCACGGCGCAGGCCGTCGCGCCGTCGCAGTCGTAGTCGGCGACGACGCAGATACGGCTGGCGGCGCCGATTGCGTCCGCGAGCAGGCTCGCGGCTTCGGCGGCGCCGAGCAGGCCGGCCGGCGGCAAGAGCTTCGTCAGCGAGTCTTCGATCTCGTCGGCGCCTTTGACGCCGCGCGCCGCAAAGAGCCGCGCCAGCAGGGGATGAACGCCGGCCTGCTCGAGCGCCCACGCGGCGCGTGGCGGCACGTCGCGCGTTTCGATCGTGATGGGTTCGCTCGCCATGGGTCGATCAAAGACTCTCGAGAACGGCGTGCGGCTCGGCGCCGCGCCACCGTGCACGCAGGCGCTCCCACAAGGGGCGGCGCTGCCCTTCGAAACGTAGCGCCGTGCGTTCGCCGCAGAGCGTGAGCGCAATCGGTTCACCGCGTTCCGCGCGGGTGAGGAGTGCCGCGATGACGCTGGCGTCGAGTGCGTTCCAGGCTTCGGCCCACGCCGCCCAGTCGCCGGCCAGCAGCGGCGCGCGAAGCGATGCCGCGATCTCCGGTGATGCCGCCGCCTCGGCCGGTTGCGCGCGGCCGCAGCCGCTCAGCCAGATCGAGTTCACGACGGGCTCGTCGCGCTCCTCCCGCGCTTCGTTGACGGGATGGACGTGAAAGACAAGCTGCACCTCGCTTTGCAGGCGGCGAAGGAGGCGGCCGACGGCGGACGCGTCGTCGCCGAGCCAGGCATCGACGCTGCGCCCGATCGCCCGGTCGAGCGACGCGGTTGCGAACCCTTCAAGGTCGACGCGGCCGATGTACCAGCGCGACGCACTGCCGAACGCCATGGCGAAGCCAACGCTTTCGAAGAGGCCGCGAACGCTCGCGAAGAGCTCGTGCGATTCGGCATCGGCCAGACAAAGATATGCCGGGTCGGTCATGAGGACGTGGTCGCGGCCGAGCTGCCAGTGTGCCGGCGTGACGAGTCCCCAGGCCTGCTCGCCGACGCCGAGACCATCGCCCGCGGCGGTATGCGCGGCGAATGGGAGGCAGCCGTCGCCGCCGTGCCAGCCGCTGGCTGTGGCAAGCGCGCGCTCGTGCGGCGGCGAGAAGCTTGAAGCCTCGCCCTCGTTGCGCGCCGCGGGCGAGAGCATGGGAAGGAGCCGGGCGAGGTTCGGCAAGGCCAGATCGCGCAGCACGTGCCGGCAGGCCTCCGACGTGTCGGAAGCGAAAGGAACGAGCAGGTGCATGAACGACGATTATCCGAGGCGAGCCTTCGACCACACTGCGCCGCCGACGCACGCTGCTCGGGTAGCATCGCTGCCGCATGAACTGGCCCTATGAACTGCAGATCGGCTGGCGCTACACGCGAGCCGGGCGGGCCGGGCGCAGGAACGGCTTCATCTCGTTCATTTCCGGGGTCTCGATGCTCGGCATCGCCCTCGGCGTCGCCGCGCTCATCATCGTCCTCTCGGTGATGAACGGCTTCCAGAAGGAAGTCCGCGACCGCATGCTCTCGGTCGTCGCGCACATCGAGGTGCTCGATGCCGACGGCGCGGCGCTGCCGGACTGGAACGCCACCGCGGCCGAGGCGCGCAAGAACCCGCAAGTCATCGGTGCTGCGCCCTTCGTGGCGTCGCAGGCCCTCATCGCGCGCGGCGACGACATGCGCGGCGTCGTCGTCCGCGGCATCGTGCCGAACGAGGAAGCGACGGTCACCGATCTCGCGGCGCAACTCCGGGACACGACGCTCGCCCGGCTCGTCCCGGGAACCTGGAGCATCGTCCTCGGCATCGAGCTGGCGCGTTCGCTCGGTGTTCACGAGGGCGACAAGGTGACGATTGTCCTGCCCGGCGGCCAGGTGACGCCGGCCGGCGTCGTGCCGCGGCTGCGCCAGATGACGGTGGTCGGCACGTTCGATGCCGGCCACTACGAGTACGACAGCGGACTCGCGCTGGTCAGCCTCGAAGACGCGGCCAAGCTCTTTCGCGTCGAAGGCCCAACCGGCATCCAGCTGCGCCTGAAAGACCTGAACGAGGCGCCGCTCGTTGCCGCCGAGCTGTCGCGAAGCCTCGGCCCGAGCGTCACCGTGCGCGACTGGACCAGCACCAACCGCAACTGGTTCGCCGCGGTGCAGGTCGAAAAGCGCCTGATGTTCATCATCCTCACGCTGATCGTCGCCGTCGCCGCGTTTAACCTCGTCTCGACGCTCGTCATGACGGTGACCGACAAGCGCGCCGACATCGCGATCCTGCGCACGCTCGGCGCGACGCCGCGCTCGGTGATGTCGATCTTCATCGTGCAAGGCGCCGCCTCGGGAGTCATCGGCACGCTCGCCGGAGTCGTGCTCGGGCTCGTCGTCGCCTACAACATCGACATCATCGTCCCTGCGATCGAGCACTTGCTGCACACGACTTTCCTGCCGAGCAGCGTCTACCTCATCAGCCGCATGCCGAGCGATCCGCAGCAGGGCGACATCGTGCCCATCGTCGTTATCTCGCTCGTCCTCGCTTTCGCCGCGACGCTGTATCCGAGCTGGCGTGCCAGCCGCCTGCAGCCGGCCGAGGCGTTGCGCTATGAATGAGGCGAGTGCAGCGAGCGGCCCGGTCATCGTCGCCACGGCATTGCACAAGCGCTTCGTCGAGCGCAGCGGTTCGACGCGGCTCGATGTCCACGTGCTGCGCGGCATCGATCTCGCCGTCCAGGCGGGGGAGACGCTCGCCGTCGTCGGTGCCTCGGGCTCGGGCAAGAGCACCTTGCTGCATCTGCTCGGCGGCCTCGAAGCGCCGACCAGCGGCACCGTCCTTCTCTGCGGCCGCGACTTCGCGACGCTTGACGCTGCCGAGCAGGGCCAGTGGCGGAATCGCCATCTCGGCTTCGTCTACCAGTTCCATCACCTGCTGCCCGAGTTCACGGCGCTCGACAACGTCGCCATGCC
>ODAK010000991.1_pt1 | contig 32025 bp, 35 predicted proteins | sample 1539591 | NCBI WGS metagenome assembly ODAK01 (sample SAMEA3539303, study PRJEB22396) | soil metagenome | biome: tundra; feature: field; material: soil | place: USA | collected 2010-05 | depth 0.15 m | reverse complement strand
CGGGCCGCGTCGATGGGCTTGGCCACGACGTCGTCGATCCCGCACTCGCGGTAGGCGGCGATCTGGTGGGTCATGACGTTGGCGGTCAGGGCGATGATCGGGGTGCGCTTGTGGCCGGCGGCGGCTTCGGCCTTGCGGATCAGGCGCACGGCGGTCGGCCCGTCCATGTTGGGCATCTGGATGTCCATCAAGATCAGGTCCCAGCGACCGTGGCCGCAGGCCTCGACGGCCATCTGGCCATCGGAGACCATCGTCGGATCGACGCCAAGCTGGTTCAGCAAGGTCTTCAGCACCAGTTGATTGATCGGATTGTCCTCGGCGGCGAGGATGCGCAGGCTGGGTAACGGCTCGGTGTCCTCGCCGCGTGGCGCAGGCGCAAGCGCTTGCGACGGCGTCGGCTCGTCGCGCAGCCGTGGCAACGGCAGGGCGACGGTGAAGGTCGTTCCCTTGCCCTCGATGCTCTCTACCGTGATGACGCCGCCCATTCGGCGCACGAGCTCGTCGGTGATGGCCAATCCCAGCCCGCTGCCACCGTAGCGCCGGGTGGTCGAGGCGTCGCCCTGGACGAATTTCTGGAACAACGTGGATCGATGGCTGGCCGCGATACCGATGCCGGTGTCGGCCACCTTGATCATCAGCGCGTCGGCGGGGCGTTCGACACGGACCTCGACGGCCCCTTCGGCGGTGAACTTCACGGCGTTGGAGATCAGATTGTAGAGAATCTGACCGACGCGGGCCGGATCGCCGCCGTAGATGCCCGCGGCTGCCGGGTCGACCTTCAGCGACAGGGTGATGTCCTTCTCGGCGGCGAGGCTGGTGAAGGCGTCCAGCGCACTGGTCGCGCTCGCCGCGATCTCGACCTCGCCCTGCTCCAACTCGATCTTTCCGGCCTCGATCTTCGCCAGGTCGAGGAGGCCGTTGAGCAGGACGAGCAGGGCCTCGCCTGACTTGCGGACGACGTCGAGGCGTTTTCGCTGCAGGACGGGCAACTCGTCCCGCTCCATGGCCTGGACCATGCCGAGCACGCCGTTGAGGGGCGTGCGAATCTCATGGCCCATCGTGGCCAGAAAGTCGCTCTTGGCGCGATTGGATCCCTCCGCCAGATCGCGAGCGTGCATCAGATCCAGTTCGTTGCGCTTTCGCTCGGTGATGTCTTGCAGCGCGCCGACCAGGGTCAGCGGCCGACCTGTCTCGTCTCTGGTCATTTCCGCGTAGGCGTTGACCCAGACTTCCCGGCCATCCGAACACCGCAGGCGATATTCCACGCGGTAAGGCGCCTCGCCGGCCTCGTAGGCCTCCCAGGCGGCGAGCGCGGCGGCGCGGTCGTCGGCATGGACGCCGAAATAGGGATCGCGCCACATCTGCTCGTAGGTCAGGGGCGTTCCGAAAAACGGGCTTTCCGCCCCGACGGTGAAAATCGAGCGGTTGACGTAGTCGACCTCGTAGACAAGCAGGTCGGCGATCTCGACCGCGATGGCGACTCGCCGTTCGGCGGCCATGGAGCGCTCCAGCGCCAGCTTCATCTCCGCCATGGCCGCGGCCGTCTTTGCGTCGGCCTCGCTCCATTCGCGGATGGCCTTGTTCGTGCCCATGGCGATCAGGCTCATCGTGCCGGCGAAAGACGCCAGCCCAAGAAAGATGCCGGCGGCCTGCAAGGGCGGCAGCAGGCAGGCCATCGCCGCGATCGCCAAGCCGGCCGGCGCGATGTGCGCGGTGAAGACGCCTCTGGATGTCCAGCCGGCGGAAACGCCGGTCGCCACCAGGCCGAGGGCCGTCACGCCCGCGGTCAAGACCCCGGCCAACGAGTGGGAGGCGAGGGCGAAGGCCGTCGGCGCCGACAGCCACAGCAGCGAGCGGATGAACACCGCCGCCGTCAGGCGCCGCAGGCCGGCCGCGGAGTCGGTCGCCGGCGCACTCGCGAGCATTCGCCGGTAGAGCCGCTGCAGGATCGTGTCGGCCGCGCAGGATGCCAGCGCCCATAGAAAGCCAAGCAACGGCGCGCCGATGAGCCCCAGACATACGCCCGCGGCGACGTTGAAGAACCAGTTCACCTGAACCGGAAACACCATGGCCATCAACGTCAGATGATACCGTGTGTAAGGCTGCTCTGGCCCAGCCGTCGTCTCGGCCTGGACTTCGATCTTTTGGGCGCCAACCACAACTATGCTCCCCGTCTTTTCGGCAAGCTATCCGCGCAATGGTTAAAAGCACCCGCACGTCGGGCCACTAATCCTTGCGACAGATTGTCGTCGCACCCCTCGCAGCGGCGCTCAGGGATCGCCTGTCGCTAATGTTGCCTTGACATCATAATGATGTCATAGTGGTGCGCATGGACATCACCGGCCTTGTCGAATCCTTGAGCGATGACCTCAGCCGCGCCGCCGCGGTGGGCGGCGAGGACGTATGGTCGGCGGCCGAGAGTCTGTTGCTAGCGCTGGATCCCGCGCTTCGCCTCACCCTGATGGACGCCCTGAGCCAAGCCGCCGCCGAGATCGCCGAGGCCCTGCCCGGAACCTCGATCGAGGTGCGCCTGATCGGCCGCGAGCCGGTCTTCGTGGTCGAGGGCCCGCGAACGCCGCCGCCGGCGGACGACGCCTTCGAGACCGATGACGGCGAACCGACAGCCCGCATCACCCTCCGCCTGCCCGAGGCGCTGAAGGGCCGCGCCGAGGCCCTGGCCGCCCGGCGCGGACAGTCGCTCAACACCTGGCTGGTGGCCGCCGCCCGCATCGCCGCCACCCCGAGCGACGGACCTCAATCGTCGCATCCCAGCCGCCAGCACGGCCCCGGCCGGCGCGTCCAGGGATGGGCGCGATGAGCGCGGAGACCGCCATGCCTACCCAGACTCCGGTCCTGCTTCGCGGTGCGACCCAGTTCGAGATGACCTCGAAGATCAGCGGCCGGGCCTATCGCATCTTCGTGTTCAAGCCCCCTACCCCACCGCCGCCCTCGGGCTATCCGGTGGTGGTGGCGACCGACGGCAATATGAGTTTCCCCACGACCGCGACCCTGGATGGGATGATGGCGCTGCAGGGCGGCAAGCCGGCGCTGGTGGTCGGCGTCGGCTATCCCGCCGATGACGAATTCACGCCCTTGATACAGCGAAATCGCGACCTGACCCCGCCGACGCCGCTCTCCGGCATTCGCCCGGTCCCCGGCCAGCAGCTTCCCAAGCTCGAGGACTATGGCGGTTCGCGAGACTTCTATCGTTTCCTGGTCGAGGAGCTGAGGCCGGCGATCGCCGCAGCCTATACGGTCGATCCCGACGACCAGACCCTCTACGGCCACTCGCTCGGCGGCCTCTTCGTGCTCGGCGTGCTATTCGACCATCCCGAGTCCTTTCGCAATTTCGTCGCCTCCAGCCCCTCGATCTGGTGGAACCGGCGCGCTGTGCTGAAGGGCGAGACGGGGTTCGCCGACAAGGTCCGGGCGGGCGCTGCCCCGCGCGTGCTGATCCTGGTCGGCGCCGATGAGCAGGAGGTGCCCGCGACCCTGCTGCCCGGCATGACTCGCGGCCAGATGAAACGGCTGATGGGCCAGGCCCGCATGGTCGACAACGCCCGCGACCTGGCCGAGCGGCTGGGCCGGATCGAGGGCGGGGCGGGCTACACGGTCCGTTTCCACGTTCTTGCGGACGAGGACCACCTCACCGTCGTCCCCACCTCCATCAGTCGCACCCTGGCCTTCGCGCTCAGGGACGATCCCGTCAAAAAGGCCAAGAAGCGATGAGCCAGGACAAGCGCATGCAAACCTTCCAGACGCCGACGCCCGTTCGCCTGCGCGTCGATATCCCCAAGGGCCGCATCAAGCTGGTGGCCGAAGAGACCGGCGAAACGCGCATCGCGCTGACCGCCATCCACGGCGACGCCACGGCCAGGGCCTGGATAGCCGACGCCGAAATCGATCAGAACGGCGACGAGGTCGTGGTGCGGATCCACAAGTCGGGACTGTCGCTGTTCGGCCTCGGCGGCGGGATCGAGGCCGAAATCCACTGCCCCCTGGGCAGCGCGGCCGGCCTGACCACCGGCTCGGGCCGGATCGAGACCACCGGACGCCTCGGCGAGGTCAATGCCGAGAGCGGCTCCGGCCGCATTTGCCTCGACGACTGCGCCGAGGCCCGCGTGCGCACCGGATCGGGCGACATCGTCATCGCCTCGGCGACCGGCTCGGTCAACGCCAAGACCGGCAGCGGCCGGGTCAGCGTCGGCAAGGTCGGCGCCAATGCGCGGATCACCACCGGTTCCGGCCATGCCGAACTTGCCAGCGCCGCCGGCGACGCCAAGCTGACGACGGCGTCGGGCAATATCGAGATCGGCCAGGCGGGCGACAGCCTCGAGGCCTTCGCCGCCTCCGGCAATGTCGAGGTTCGCCGCGCCGACCATGGCCGCGTCCGCGCCAAGACCTTTTCCGGACGGATTTCGGTCGGCGTGGCCAGGGGCTCGGCCGCCCTCTTGGACATCTCGACCATGAGCGGCCGGGTCAATTCCGAGTTGGAGGCCGCCGGCGCACCGGAAGCCGACGAGAAACAGGTGGAGCTGGTCCTCAATACGATGAGCGGCAACGTGAATGTGGCGCGGGCCTGAGCCGCGGCGCGCCATGAAACCGCTGCTCCTCATCGCGCTTGCAACCGCCTCGCTGACCCTAAGCGGTTGCGGCTATGTCTGGCCCTTCGCCGGCAATCGCGCCCGGGCCAGCGTCGAGGCGCTGAATCTCTCAGACGTGCACCTGACCCGCACCCTGTTCGGCATAAGCTGCAGTAAGAGCGACCACATCTATTACAAGTTCGTCGCCCGCAATCTCAGCGGCCAGCGCGTCCACGGCGTAGTCTGCATGAGCTATCTGAAGGGCGCCACCGTCCGCATCACCGGCTGATCGCCGCCAGGTTCTCTCTCATGAGATTGAAGGCGCTGGTGCAGGAGGGGACATAGCGACCGGCCGGCAAGCGGACTCTCCGAATGTCAGACATGGGTGGTTAGCGGACGATCAGGTCACCTTTCAAAAGGGCAGGGCGGCTGATTTCGCTCCAGAGGCCCAGGACCGGTCCTGCGAGACTACGGACCAGCCAATCGCCGCATCAAAACATCGAGCGCCACGGTGGCCCCTTGCGTAAAGTGCTAACGAGTTCTCGGGCTGCTCGTTGCCCGTTCGGGAACTGGTCGCCGGCATCCCAGCGCCACGCTGCGACCATCGCAAGAACGAGGCCTCGGCACTCGCCGAGCAGTTCTTGATCAACGTCCGGATAGTGCTCGATGACCGCTTCGGGGACGTGAGCCAGGTCGAATTCGACTGGCCCACGGCAACACGTCTCAAGGTCGATGAACAGTGGCCCGTTCTTCGTGCTGAGCACGTTTCCCGGGTGCGGCTCGCCGTGCAACAGTTGCTCGGCGGCCCCGCGGTCGGCGATCGTTCGTCTTATGCTTCTTAACGTGCTGCTGAGAAGCTCCCGGTCGGCGTCGGCGAGCGCCGGAGTTTGGTCGCGGCTCGCTACGAGTTGCTGAGCCTCTGCGACTCGATCCGTGAAGTGCGGCGTCGTGACATCGAGCTTCCGCATGCCGGCATGCAGCCGCTCAAGCGCATTCGCGTAATCGGCTGGTGAGACCTCTGGAGGCGTCACCGGTTCGTAGTAGGTCCACAGCGTGATCACGAAGCCGTCACGCTCGTAGACGCGCGGCTCCACTCGAGGCTCAAGAGCTGCCACAGGGCTCTCGGTCTCGGCGAGCCGTTGAGCGAGCTCGACTTCGAACTGCGCCACCTGCTGCGCTAGAGGTGCGACTCGGGCAAGGACCTCGCAAGGCAGCAGGCGCACAGCGAGCTTGTTCGAGTTCTGAAGAACGATCGCGTCGTCGACTGTCAAACCGAGCGCTGAGGCGATCGACATGGCCGCAGCCACCGCACGGGAAACCTCAGACGCCTGCAAGGGAAAGCTCCGTCTGCACCTACCCGGGCACGGGTTACTACGGGACCTAGCGTTTCCTGTCACTCGCCGCGTCGGACCGACGGGCGAGGTCGGCCTTGGTCGAAAGCCGACATGGCGATCCGGCCCCTACTTCATGTCGAAGACGTCCAGCGCGGTCTTGCCCAGGATCATCTGGGCGTTCTTCACCGTGGTGGCGTCGAACACCGCCTGGATGGCGCTGCGGGTATAGCCGAAGGTGCTTTCCTGGTGCGGATAGTCGCTCGACCACATCACCCGGTCGGCGCCGATGCGATGTAAGAGCTCCAGCCCGGCCGGATCGGTCATGAAGGTCGCATAGCAGTGGTTGAACCAGTACCAGCTTGGCGGATGCGCCAGCTTGGGGTTCATCGCGGTCGGGAATGAATTGTAGATCATGTCGGCGTCGTGGAGCATCGACGCGACCCAGCAGATGCCGCCCTCGACGAACACCACCTTGAGCTTGGGGAAGCGGTCGAACACCCCCCCGAAGGTGAGCTGGCCCCAGATATGGCGAAAGCCCTGCATCTGGGTCAGCACGAAGGTGCCCGCCGCTCCCGGCGCCGCGGTCGGGATCGCCTCGCCGATGTGGAAGCAGAGCGGGATGCCGGACTCCGCGACCGCATCCCAGAGCGGGTCCAGCTTGGGGTTGGAGTACTGGATCGGCTCGTCGTCGACATCGTCGCCGGGCTTGATCGGAACCATCAGGCAGTGGGCGCCAAGCGCCTGGCAACGGTCGACCGACGACTTCGCCAGCGCCGGGTCCCAATAGTTGGGCACCATGACCGGAAAGAGCCGGCCCTTGCCGGCCGCGCAGGCCTCCGCGATGTGCTCGTTATAGGCGCCGAAGGTCTCGGGCCGGTTCATCATCTTGCCGAACATGTAGAGGCCGAACAGGCGCTGCGGGAAGATCAGCTCCTTCTCGACCCCTTCCACGTCCAGGTCGGCCAGGCGCGCGTCGATGTCGGTGAAGCCGGGCGTGCACTCCAGCGACGTGCAAAGGCCGGCGGCGATGTGCGGCGGGGTCATCTGCCGGCCGTTGACGCTGAGCTGCCAGCCGCCGTCCTTGAACTCCATCCGCGGCGCCTGGTCCTTCAGGTGCTCGGGGAAGCGGTCGACCCAGCAGTCGGGCTCCAGCATGTGGCTGTCGGCGGAGATGATCCGCGTGCCCCTGGGCCAGGCCTTGGTCGCCGCCTGGGGCTTACGCTGGGGCGACAGTGCGATGCCGACCATTTCGGGAATTTCGAGCACAAAGCCGTCGGCCATGACGTCCTCCCTTGGTTTGGCGACGCTTGAGCGGTCGCCTCTTCCTCAACCCGCTCTAGGCAATCCCGCAGATCTCTCCCGACGCCGAGCCGGAGTATTCGCCCTTGGCCCAGGCGACCTCGCCATTGACCACGACGGTGTCGATCCCGACCGAGTCGCGCACATAGCGCATGCCGTCGCCGGGCATGTCGAACACCGGCCGCTCTTCGCCCCGGCCGATGGTGGCGGCATCGAAGACGACGATGTCGGCGGCATAGCCTGGCGTCAAAGACCCGCGATCCTTCAGGCCCCAGATGGCGGCGGTGTCGGAGGTGATCTTCTTCACCGCCGCTTCCAGCGTCAGCACGCCCGCCTTGCGCACATACTCGCTGAACAGAAAGCCGGTGTCGCCGTAGGTGGCGAAGGAGGCGATGTGCGCCCCGCCGTCGCTGGCGCCGATATGCACCAGCGGATCGGCCAGCATCGGGCCGATGCGGTCGGTGCGGTCGTGGCCTCGGTTGGCGGCGAGGAAGGCCACGTCCAGGCCGTGCTCGACCGACAGGGTGATCAGGGTCCTGGCCGGGACCTCGCCCCGCTCGGCGGCGATCTCGCCAAGCGTGCGGCCGGCGAACGCAGGCGGGATGGCGTCGCCGCCGCGGGCGATCAGGTCGCCCATCAGCCGCGCACCGCCATCGGGACCAGCGTCCGTCACCAGCCTGTCGGCCGTCGCCGGGTCTTTCAGCGCCGCCATCCGCTCATCCAGAGGCAGGCGCAGGGTGCGCATCCAGGTCGGCAGGCGGGCGAAAAACAGGCTGGGCCTGAGCAGCGAAAAGCTGATGTCGATCGGCCGGGTCTGCATCTGCGGCCAGACCCGCGCGCCGCGGGCGAACTGCTCGGCGACCCGGGCCAGCTGGCGCGGCGCGGCCTGGGGCGTCAAATGGCTGTCGAACACGGGAGAGAAGGTAGTCGGGATGCCGTGCTTCAGCGACAGCTCGGCCAGCTGGTCGATGCGGGCGATGGTGATGTCGGTGTCGTAGAATTCCGGGACGATCTGCAGCATGCGGCCGAACTCGCCGAGCACGGCGCAAAGCGCGTCCAGCTCGTCGAACTGGGCGAAGCGGCTGGGCACCGGCCGCGCCTTTTCATCGACATCGACAAAGCTGGTCGAGAGGCCGACGGCGCCGGCCTGAAGGCATTCGCGCAGCAGGTCCTGCATGGCGACGATCTCGTCCGGGCGCGCGGCGCGCTGTTGAGCGTCGGCGCCCATCACCCAGAGCCGGATGACGCTGTGGCCGACCAGCGGCGCGACATTGATCGACAGGCTCTTCTCCAGCGCCGCGCGATAGCCGGCGAAATCCTCCCAGGTCCATTCGAAGGCCTGGGTGAAGGCCTCCGGCGGCAATTCCTCGATCTGCTGGAACATGCCGATCAGGCCCGCCCGGTCGCCAGCCTTCAGCGGAGCCAGCGACAGCGAGCAGTTGCCGGGCACGATTGAGGTGATGCCGTGCTCCAGGGCCGGCCGCGCCGCGCCGTCCCAGAGCAGCTGCACGTCGAAATGGGTATGCGGATCGATGAAGCCCGGCGCGACCACTTGGCCGCCGGCCTCGATCACCTGCAAGGCCTCGCCGGGCAGGTTCGCGCCCACCGCGGCGATGCGGCCGTCCTTGACCGCAACATCGGCCAGATGGCCGGGCGCGCCCGAGCCGTCGACCACCAATCCGCCCCTGATCAGGATGTCGTACATGTTCAAAGTCCCTTGGAAATCTCGCGCCACGGCCGCCCGATCAGCGCCGCCAGATCGGCCGCGCCGCACGCCTTCATGACGCTGACGCCGGTGTCGGCGTCGAGGGTCACTGACCCCGTGACGCCGTTCTCATATTGGATCGAGACCACCATCTCGGCGGTCCCGTCATGGCCGCCGGCGATCTCGGCGCCGACGATGGTCGCCTCGTTATGGACGGCCGCGACGCTCATGCCTGAGGCGGCTCGACGAAGACCACGTCACTGCCGAGCAGCAGGCCGCGCGGGCGGCGCATGGCGAAGATGTGCAGGTTCCAGCCCTTGATGCGCTCGACGGCGCCCTCCAGGGCCTCGCCCGGCAGGGCGCGGGCGGCGAGATGCTCGACCGTCTCGTCGGGCTCGGGCGTGACGAAGCGGCGCTGGGGGGTGAGGGGCATGGGGTCCGCGAACAAATAAGAACGTGTTTCGAAAATCCTGTCAGGAAACGCCGGTGCGGGCAATGGGCTTGCCCGCTAACCGCGCCCGAGGATGCGCCCGAAGAGACCGCGATCGGCCAGGATCTCACGGGCGGCGTTGTGGCCCGGCGCGCCGGTGACGCCGCCCCCGGGATGGGTCCCGGCCCCGCACATGTAGAGCCCCTTCAGCGGCCCGCGATAGTCGCCGTGGCCAAGCACGGGCCGCGCCGCCCAGAGCTGGTCGAGGCTGAGCGCGCCGTGGAAGATGTCGCCACCGGCCAGGCCGAACGTTCGCTCCAAGTCGAGCGGCGAAAGGATCATCCGCCCGAGGATCGCGGCTTTGAAGTTAGGGGCGACGGCGTCGACCGTCTCGACAATCAGGTCGGCCGCCGCCTCCCGCTCGTCGTCCCAGCTGCGGCCATCCGGCAGCACCGGGGCGAACTGCTGGCAGAACAGGCTGGCCACATGGGCGCCCGGAGGGGCCAGGCTGTCGTCGACCGTGGACGGGATCAGCATTTCGACGATGGGCGCTTTCGACCAGCCGAACCGGCGCGCGTCGGTGAAGGCGCGGTCCATATAGTCCAGCGTCGGCGCGATGATGATGCCACTTCGGTGATGCTCGGCCATCGCCTTGCCGGGCAGGCAGGTGAAGTCCGGCAGTTCGGACAGCGCGACGTTCATCCGGAAGGTGCCCGACCCGGTCTTGAAGCCGGCCATGCGCCTGAGGAAGTCCGGCGCCAGGTCGGCGGCGTCGATCAGCCGCTCATAGAGGATGCGCGGGCCGACATTGGCGACGATCACCGCGCCGAACACCTCCGCTCCGGACTCCAGACGCACCCCGACCGCCGTTCCCATCTCCACCAGCACCCGAGCCACCGGCGCATCGAGTTCGATCTCAACGCCCGCCTCGCGACAGGCCTCGGCCATGCCCTGGGTGATCGCGCCCATGCCGCCGATGGCATGGCCCCAGGCGCCCTTCTTGCCGTTCACCTCGCCGAACACGTGGTGCAGCAGCACATAGGCCGAGCCTGGCGTGTCCGGGCTGGCATAGTTGCCGACCACGGCGTCGAAGCCGAAGGCGGCCTTGACCGCCTCGCTCTCGAACCAGCCGTCCAGAAAGGCCCGCGCGCTCTTGGTGAACAGGTCGAGGGTATCGCGCTGCCGCTCCAGCGGCATCGCGGCCAGACGCCGCCCCTGCGTCGCCGCCGCCAGCAGCGACCGCAAGCCGCCGCCGGCGTTTGGCGGCGTCTTCAGCGCCAGGTCGCGCAACACCTCGGCCACCCCCTCCAGCGCGTCGTAATAGGCCGGCAGCACTTCGGCATCGTGGGTGGAGAAGCGGCGAAACTCGGCTTGCGTGCGCTCCAGCCCGCCGCCCAGCTTCAGATAGCCGCCGTCGGCCTGGGGCAGGAAGTTTGAGATCGGCCGCTCGACGATGCGCAAGCCCCGCTCGGCCAGCCGCATGTCGGCGATCACCTTCGGGTTCAGCAGGCTGACCGTGTAGCTGGCCGTCGAGTTGCGGAAACCGGGGTGGAATTCCTCGGTCACCGCCGTGCCGCCGACGATGCCGCGGCGTTCCAGCACCCGCACCTTCAGCCCCGCCCGCGCCAGATAGAAGGCGCAGACCAGGCCGTTATGGCCGCCGCCGATGATCACCGCGTCGGAGCGCGGGCTCAGCGGGCGTGACCGCAATGGGTTGGACCTTGCATGGCGCGAAGGTTTAGCCTGCGCCAAGCGGGCTGCAAAACCGATCGCGGGAGACCAGGTTGGAAGATGGCGTTCTCGACGACCTGACGATGCTCTTGCCGCCGCTGCTGCGGTCGCTGGAGGCGCTGGGCTTCGTCGCCCGCAACCTGAACCCGTCCCAGTATGGCCTGGTGCTGGAGACCGTCGGTTCGCCCGACGCGGCGCTGCGCCTGGTTCGGCCCAGGCTGGAGGCCTGGCCGGAGGATCTGGCGCCGATGCGCGAACGGCTCCAGACGGCCAGGGACGCAGTGCTCGACGCCTTCGACGGCCTGCGCGCTGCGCCGGACGAGGCCGACGGCCTGAGGGCCGCCTTCCGCGCCTTGCGCCTGTTGCCGCGCGCCCAGGAAGCGCTCTACCCGCTCGCCGCCGGCCTGCCGCCGGTCAGCCGCTTCTTCCTGGCTCCGGCTCGCCGCGACGACCCGGCTCTCCAGGCCCGCTTGACCGGGGCCGAGCCGCGCGAGGGTGCGGGCCTGGTGCATATCGACGACGAGCCGGGCGGACGCGGCGGCTTTTCCATGTACGTGCCCGAGGACTACACGCCCGAGCGAAAATGGCCGCTGGTCATGGCCCTGCACGGCGGCGGCGGCAACGGGCGCGGCTTTTTGTGGAGCTGGCTGCGCGACGCCCGCGGCCAGGGCGCCATCCTGATCGCCCCCACCGCCGTCGGCCCCACCTGGGCGCTGTCCGGGCCGGACGGCGACACCCCCAACCTCGCCCGCATCCTCGATCTGGCGCGCCGGGGCTGGAACCTCGACGAGCGGCGCCTGCTGCTGACCGGCATGAGCGACGGTGGCACCTTCACCTATGTCAGCGGCCTGGAGGCCGGCTCGCCCTTCACACATCTCGCCCCGGTCTCCGCCTCCTTCCACCCGATGATCGCCCAGATGGCCGATCCCGAGCGGATCACAGGTCTGCCCATCTATCTGGTGCATGGGGCGCTGGACTGGATGTTCTCCATCGATGTCGCGCGCGGCGCCAACGAGGCCCTGACCGCGGCCGGCGCGAATGTCACCTATCGCGAGATCGCCGACCTCAGCCACGCCTATCCGCGCGAGGAAAACCCGGCGATCCTGGACTGGCTGAGCAGAGGCGAGGCATGAGCGACTGCGCCCACTTGGGAACCATCCGGACGGTCACCCCCAGCGCCAAGGGCTGCGAGGAGTGCCTGAAGAGCGGCGACATCTGGCTGCACCTGCGCATCTGCCGCACCTGCGGCCATGTCGGCTGTTGCGACGACTCCCCCAACCAGCACGCGACCAAGCATTTCCATGCCACCAACCATCCGATCATCGAGGGCTATGACCCGCCGGAAGGCTGGGGCTGGTGTTACATCGACGAGGTGATGTTCGATCTTTCCGACCGCATGACCCCGCAAGTGGGACCCATCCCGCGCTATTACTGAGCACTCGGCGTTGCCGGGGAGGGCGCCCACGGTTGAGCTTGGTCTGCGGCGCCTCGTCGGCCTAGGCTTGGCGGCATGGCCGAGCCCACCAATTCCATACTCGACGTGCGCCGCGAGGAGCGGTTCCCGACGCTGACCCACGCGGAGCTCGAACGCCTCCGCCGCTTCGGCGAGCCCCGCGCCTACGCCGAGGATGAGGCCTGGCTGGCCGGATCCGGCGTAATGCTCGACGCCAAGGGGTTCGTGACGACCGGCGCCGAAGCCGAGGCGGGCCGGCCTCCGCTCGAGACCAGCCTTGCCGGCGCCTTCGCCATCGGCGACGTGCGCTCAGGCTCGGTCAAACGCGTCGCCGCCGCCGTCGGCGAGGGCGCCCAGGTGGTCGCGGCCCTGCATGCCTATCTGGCGCCCCGCGTCACCCCTGGGACTTGATCCCGCAACCACTGGCCGATCAGGCATTTGGCGCGGTCGCCTGCGCCGCCTGCGGCGTTGTCTCCAGGGACGCGATGTAGGTCGGAGGTCTGCGCGCCTGGGCCGCCTGCTCGAAGGCGTAGCCCAGGGCCAGCAGCACGGCCTCGCTCCAGGCCGGGCCGATGAAGGAGAGGCCGACGGGCAGGCCCTGGACCTGGCCCATGGGCACGGTCAGGTGCGGATGGCCGGACACGGCCGGCAGGTGCGATGAGCGGCTGGCGATGTGGTCGCCAGCGGCGAAATCGAACCGCGAGGCCGGCCCGTAGCTGGGCGCGATCAGCGCGTCGAGCCGGTGCTCGGCGATCAGCCTGTCGATCCCCTCCGCGCCGGCCTGGCGCAAGCCGTCGGCCCGCGCCTTGAGATAGGCCCCGTCGGTCGGCCCCGTCGTGGCCTCGGCCTGTTCGAAGAAATCTTGGCCGAACAGCGCCATCTCCCGCGCGCTGGCGCCATTGAAGGCGATCAGATCGGCCAGGGTGCGCGTCTTCACCGCCGCCGGCGTGGTGGCGAGATAGGCGTTGAGGTCGCTTTTCAGTTCGCTCAGCAGGACGGCGCGCTCATTGGCGCGCAACTCGGCTGGCGGCTTGTAGTCGGCAAGCTCGACCACCTCGGCGCCCTGCCCCTTCAACAGCGCCACCGCCTCGGCGAACACCGTGTCGACCGTCGGCGAGAGGCTGGCGGCGAAGCTGAGAAGGCCGAGCCGCTTGCCCGTCAGGCTGGCAGCCTCGAGCCCGACGACATAGTCGCAAGCGTGCGTGTCGGCCTGCGCCGTCGACGGGTCGGCCGGATCGGCGCCGGCCATGGCCGTGAGCAGGATGGCGGCGTCCCTGACGCTGCGCGCCATGGGCCCCGGCGTGTCTTGGCTGTGCGAGATGGGCACGACATGGGTGCGCGAGACCAGGCCGACCGTGGGCTTCAGTCCCACCAGGCCGGCGACCGAGGATGGCGCGGTGACCGACCCGTCGGTCTCGGTGCCGACGCCGACCGCGGCCAGAGAGGCGGCGATGGCCGACCCCGTCCCCGACGACGAGCCGGAAGCGCTTCGGTCCAGCACATAGGGGTTCTTCACCAGGCCCCCGACGGCCGACCAACCGCTGACCGAGCGGGTCGAGCGGGTATTGGCCCATTCGGAGAGGTTGGTCTTGCCCAGGATGACCGCGCCCGCCGCCTTCAACCGCGCAACAACCGGTGCGTCGCGCAGGGTGACGTTTTCGGCCAGCGCCAGCGAGCCCGCCGTGGTCGCCGTGCCATCGTCGGTGTCGATATTGTCCTTCACCAGCACCGGTACGCCGTGCAGCGGCCCGCGCAGCGCGCCAGCCCGCCGTTCGTCGTCCAGCCGCCGCGCATCGTCCAGCGCCTTCGGATTGAGCGCGATCACGCTGCGCAGGGTGGGGCCCGACCGATCGATCGCCTCGATCCTGGCCAGATAGGCCGCCACCAGACCCGCCGAGTCCACGCTCCCCGCGGCCATGTCGGCCTGCAGGTCGACCACCGACTTTTCCGCCACCGGATAGAGTTCGCTCATCGCCCGCCTCCCGTCCCTGGCGGAGGGTGGCACATCGCGCCGGCCCGATCCAAATGATCTGCCTCCCGACGGCCTTCCGAAGCAATGAAATGGGCGATACGATCGGTCAGCAGAACCCTGCGGATTCTCTTCACGTCAGAGGCTAATCGTTACTAATGTATTACTATAGATCGGTCGTATTTGGTCAAAATTTCGCCCATTTCAACACTTAAGCTCAGCGTGGATTAACCGTGATTTACGCCAAACGGGGAGGCGGATTATGAGCGGAAGTGAAGTGGAACAAAGATTGGCCGTGCAGGAGGCGCTGGTCAGCGCCCTCATCACCCACGCCGCCAATCGCGGCATGATCGCCGACATGGTCTATGAGGCGAAGGTCCGACTGGGCTTTCCCATGAGCGCCGGCGAGAAGGTGATCCGCGCCGGCGTGCTCGACCAGCTCGAGACAGTGCTGCACCAGCTGGACAACCGTCCGATTGCGCTCTCGATGCGCTGAGGCGCCGGCCTTAGAGGCGACCGCTTGAACAGCGGGTTTCCAATCGCCACTTATGTTGGGTTCGCCCGAAGTCGAGGGAGCGCCTGACAGGGTTCTCAAGGCCAGGGCGGACGAAGTCGCTTCGTTCGAGGGCTTCGCCGATGAACCGTACGATCCTGTTCGACAGCCCGTTCCTGCTCGGTTTCGAGCATACGCGCTCGCTGATCGAACGCGCGGCCAAGGCCGCGGCCGAGAGCTACCCGCCCTATAATGTGGAAGATGCCGGAGACGGCCGGCTCCGCATCAGTCTGGCGGTGGCGGGCTTTTCGCCCGACCAGCTCCATGTGGTGGTTGAAGACAACCAGCTCACGGTGGCCGGGCGCAAGGACGGCGAGATGAAAGACGCTGACGATCGCGCCTTTCTGCATCGCGGCATCGCCGCGCGCGGCTTCTTGCGAACCTTCGTCCTCGCCGACGGCCTCGAGGTCAGCGATGCGGTGCTGGAGCATGGTCTGCTCCACATCGACCTCGTGCAGCCCGAGCCCAGCAAGCGGACGAAGCGGATACCAATAAGGACGGCTGGCTGAACCTTGCAGCCGTTCAATGCGTTGAGTTTTTGAAAAGGAGGCGGTCATGACGACGCCTGAATTCTCCACCGAAGCTTTCGCCGCTCTTGGCGCGCCCGATCTGGTCTATGTCCGGCCGATCAAGGCCCGCGATGTCCTCGCCTCGACTCCGATCGAAGAGGCCAAGAGCTTCTCCATCGACCCCGACCAGATCCTTTATGCGGTCCACCGCGCCGACGGCGCGCGCCTGGCCGTGATGGGCGACCGCGAATCCGCCGTCGCCGCCGCCCTGGCCAACGACCTAGCGCCCGTGTCAGTGCACTAAAAAGTTCCTTCTCCCCTTGCGGGAGAAGGTGGCGGCGAAGCCGACGGATCAGGGGTCGCACAGCGATCCCTGATTCGCCGCAAGACCTATCCGGATAGAACCGCGAAACCCCTCATCCGACCTTCTCCCGCAAGGGGAGAAGGACGCTTACGCCGCTGACGGCCGCGCTTCCTGGGCCAGGAGGGCGTGGATGGCGTCGGGGGTGCGGGCCTGGCGCAGTTGCTGGCGCAGTTCCTTCTGGCGCAGCAGGCGCGCGACGCGGGCCAGCGCGCGCAGGTGCTCGGAGCCCGCATCGGCGGGCGCCAATAGCGCGAAGATCAGATCCACCGGAGCGCCGTCGACCGAATCGAAATCCACCGGGGTCTCAAGGCGCAGGAAGACGCCGCGCATGCGGTCGAGGCCGGCCAGCCGCGCGTGCGGCACGGCCACGCCGGAGCCGACGCCGGTCGAGCTGGTCTGTTCGCGGGCCAAAAGCGCGTCCAGCACCTCGCCCGCATCCAGGTTGAATCGCCGCGCCGCCGTCTCCGCCAACAGCGACAAGGCCTGGCGTTTGGTGTGCGCGGAAAGCTTCGGCGTGATGGCGCGCCGGTCCAGCAAATCTTCGATGGTGATCAAGACGCCCGCCCGTGGTGACTCTACAAACCGAAACTCTTCGACCGCCAAAACGACCGAAGCGGAAGTCTGCTCCCGACCAACTCCTGGTCAGTCGCGCCCTTCGGCTTCGAGCGCGCTGGTGGTGCGCTCCGGATCGATCCAGCCGATGTTTCCGTCGGGCCGGCGATATACCACCGATAATCCGCCGTGGGCGGCGTTTCTAAACACGATTGTTTGAGATTCAGTCAGGTCCAGCTGCATCACCGCCATCGAAACGGTCATACTGCGTAAGGGGGAAAGGGTTTCCGCGATGATCATGGCGGCCGGCGCCCCGTGGCCTTCGGCCGCATCCCAGCCGTCCTCGTCCTCGGTGTCCTCGGGCGCGCGCAGCACATAAAGGGCCGCGGTCTCCGCCTGCTTGGCGTTGGCGGCCACCGAATGGCTTTTCAGGCGCCGCTTGTAGCGCCGGATGCGGGTCTCGATCTTGTCCAGGGCGATGCTGAAGGCGCCGTGGGCGTCGGCCCCCAGCCCATGGCTCTGCAGCTGCTGGCCCGAGGCCAGGGTGACGGCGCAATCGACCTTGAAATTGTGGCCGTCGCGGCTGACCACCACCTCGGCGTCGCCGCCGCGGTCGAAATATTTGCCGATGCTGGAGAGGAGTTCGTCGGTGACCCGCGTCTTCAGGGATTCGCCGATAGCGACATGTTTGCCGGAGACTTGAACTTGCATGACCGGCAGTCGAGACCCGCGTCCAGGGGAAGTCAAGCTTAGCGGAGCCCTTAGGCTAGCAAGCTTCCTTGAGCATCCGCCGCCGTTCGACCGAGGACGGGATGCGCATGGCCTCGCGATACTTGGCCACGGTGCGTCGCGCGATGTCGACGCCGGTCTCGTTGAGGATTTCGACGATGCGGTCGTCGGAGAGCACGGTCTCCGGCTCGACCTCGGAATCGATCAGCTGACGGATGCGGTGACGCACGCTTTCGGCCGAGTGGGCCGCGCCGCCGTCGCTGGACTGGATCGCGGCGGTGAAGAAGAACTTCATCTCAAACACCCCGCGCGGGGTGGCGAGATACTTGTTCGATGTCACCCGGCTGACGGTGGATTCGTGCATGCCGATCGCCTCGGCGACGGTCTTCAGGTTCAGGGGCCGCAGGTGCTCGACGCCAAAGGCCAGAAAGCCGTCTTGCTGGCGCACGATCTCGCTGGCCACCTTCAATATGGTCTTGGCCCGCTGGTCGAGGCTGCGCACCAGCCAGTTGGCCGAGGCCAGGCAGTCGGCGACGAAGGTCTTGTCGGCGTCCGTGCGCGCACCGCCGGAGACGCGGGCGTGGTAGCGCTGGTCGACCAGCAGACGCGGCAGGGCGTCCGAGTTCAGCTCGACGTGCCAGAGACCGCCAAGGCTTTCGCGCACCACCGCGTCGGGGGTGATCGGCGCGGCCGGCTCGCCGCCGAAGGCCGCGCCCGGGCGCGGGGTCAGGGCGCGCAGCTCGGCCAGCATCTCCTTCAGGTCTTCCTCATCGACCGCGCAGACGCGGCGAAGACCGCTCATGTCGCGCTTGGCCAAAAGGTCGAGATTGTCCAACAGCGCCGACATGGCCGGGTCGCAGCGGTCGCGCTCGATCAACTGCAGGCGCAGGCATTCGGCCACGTCACGGGCGAAGACGCCGGTGGGCTCGAAGCCCTGCAGCCGGGTCAGCACGGCTTGCGCTTTTTCCGGCGCGCAGCCGAGGCGCTCGGCGACCTCCTTCAGGTCGAGGCGCAGATAGCCGCCCTCGTCGACGCCGTCGATCAGCACCTGGGCAATCAGGTAGTCGGCGCCGGCAAACCCCGCGACGACCAGCTGGTCGGCCAGGTGCTCACTGAGCGTCTTGGCGCGCTGGGCGCCGCCTTCCAGGGTCTGTTCTTCGCCGTCGAAGCCGCCGCCACGGCCGGCGCGCGACCAGTCGACCGCGCCGCCGGTCTGGTAGGTCTCCGCGCCTGAGTCGTCGCCGTGCGCGTTCAGGCCTTCGCCCGGCGAGGCCTCGGCATAGAGGTCGCCGGGGGCCGCATCGATATCGGCGGCGGCGGCGGCGTCAGTGATGCGATCCAGCGCCGTCTCGCCGATTTCCGTCTCGCGTTCGGCCGCTGCTGGGGCGTCGGTCTCGCCGTCGGAGTCGCGCTCGTCTCGCTGCAACAGCGGATTGCGCTCAAGCTCGCCCTCGACATAGGAATCCAGCTCGACGCTGGACAGCTGCAGAAGCTTGATCGCCTGCTGCAGCTGCGGCGTGATGACGAGGCCCTGGCCCTGCCTCAACTCTAATCGGGGACTGAGCGCCACGCGCCCTCCTGGCCTGAATCTTGCCTTCAGACCCTAGAGAGCCTTTCCCACCGACTGGTTAATGCGGCGCGCCTGGCGCTGCGAAAAGTGCTCCGATTATCAAACTCATACGGGCCAAGCTCACCAAAGCGTCCGTTCTCCCCTCGCGGGAGGAAGGTCGCGTTGATTGGCCTTGCGTCGAAATTCAGCTGAACCGGTCGCCCAGATAGACGCGGCGGACTTCCGGGTCGGCGAGTATCTCGTCCGGCGCGCCTTCGAACAGCACCTCGCCGGCGTGGATGATCGAGGCGCGATCGATGATGTCCAGGGTCTCGCGCACATTGTGGTCGGTGATCAGGATGCCGATCCCGCGTCCCTTCAAATAGGCGATCACCTCGCGGATGTCGGCCATGGCCAGGGGATCGATGCCGGCGAAGGGCTCGTCCAGCAGCATGAAGTCCGGCTCGCTGGCCAGAGCCCGGGCGATCTCGACGCGCCGCCGCTCGCCGCCGGAGAGCGAAACCGCCGGCGCGGCGCGCAAATGCTCGATGCGCAGCTCCTCCAGCAGTTCGGTCACCGCCAGGCGGGCGCGCTTGTCGCTGGGCTCGCGCATCTCGACAACGGCCATGATGTTTTCTTCCACGGTCATGCCGCGGAAGATCGAGGCCTCCTGCGGCAGGTAGCCCACCCCCATGCGGGCGCGCTGGTACATGGGCTGGGCGGTGATGTTCTCGCCGTCGAGCCAGATGGCGCCATAGTCGACGCTGATCAGCCCGGTGATCATGTAGAAACAGGTGGTCTTGCCGGCGCCGTTCGGGCCGAGCAGCCCGGCGACCTCGCCGCGGGCCAGCCTCAGGCTGACGTTGGAGACCACCTTGCGGCCGCGAAACGACTTGCCGATCGCATCGGCGAACAGTCCGGTTCCGGCCGTGGCCGAATGTTTGATGGTCTCAAGCTTCATCGCGGCGCTTTCCGAGCCCTTGCGATCTTCAAGGCTTGGACGGCGCGGATTGGATCAAGCCGACGCCCTGGCTGCCGGGATAGAGCACCGAACGGACCCGGTTCGCCGCGCCGGCGCCCTTGGCGTTGGACTCCATGGTCGCGTGCTGGGTGTCGGTATTGATGACCAGCCGGTTGCCGACCACGACGTTCTTGCCCTGGCTGACCACCACGTCGCCGGTCAGCGTGATGGTCTTGGCGTCGGCGAGGTAGACGGCGTCGTCGCCCTTCACCACCTCGCTGGGCGTCATGTAGTAGACCGAACCGTGCGCCTCCATGCGGTCCAGCGCGCCGCACTTGCTCGAAGGGCCGCCGCCCGGCGCGGGCTGAGCCTTGGCCGCCCCCGGCTTGGCGTAGATGTTGAGCAGGTCGGTGCGCAGGCGGCTGGTGCCCTGCAAGGCCTCGACATTGCCGCGATAGATGGCCAGGCACTGCTGCGGCTGGGCTTCGAGCTGGTCGGCGGTGACGTCGACGGGGCTGTTGGAGGACGACGACAGCTGCGCCAGGGCCGGCGCGGAAAAGCCCGCGGCCAGGCTGAACACTGACAAAACCACGGCCGTCCGCATCATCGCCATTGCATCCTTGAAGCTTGTCCGGGCCGCCAGCGCCTTATCTAGTGCGCATTGAGCCTGGAGTGAACCTTGCCTTGGAAAACAAGCCGCTGCCCGCGATCGTAGATGGCGTAGGAATCGGCGCGGATGGAGCCTGAAGGCCCCTGCCCGACAATCGGCGACTTGCCGGCCACCGCGCCATTGACCGTGTCGACAATCGCCTGATCGGTGACAAAGGAGTCGCCCTGGCTGTCGCGCACCGAGACATGGCCATTGAGCAGCAGGATGCGGTTGTCCTCGCGATAGACGCCGCGGTCGGCCGAGAGCCGGGTGGGCTTCTGACCATCGGAATCCATGGCCAGGGTGGGCTGGGTCAGCGTGATCTTCTGGAAGTCGGTATTGTCGCGGGCAGCCTCGATCGCGGTCAGCACATAGGCGTGGCCCTGGGCGTCGCGGCCCAGGAAGCGCGCATTGGTCATGTGGATGGAGCTGGGGCCCGCGCCCCGGCCCGCGCCGCCGCTGGTGAGCAGGCCGCCGAACAGCACCCATCCGCCGAACACCAGCACGATGCCGAGGATGACGAGCGGCAGGAGGCGGCGGAAGGCGGCGATGATCAGTGAGCGACGCCGCCAGCGGCGCATGTCGCGGGCGCGCCGCTCCAGGCGAAGGGTCTCGGCCGGGGGCGCCTGGGCGATCATGGGCGCCCGCTCAGCTGTGGGCGAAGATGTCGACGTCTTCCCAGCCGGCCACATCCAGCTTGGCGCGCCAGGGCAGGAAATCGAAACAGGCCTGGGCCAGCTCCATGCGGCCTTCCCGCACCAGCATCGCGTCGAGCCTGGTGCGCAGGCCGTGCAGATAGGCCACGTCGCTGGCCGCATAGGCGAGCTGTTCGGGGCTGAGCCGATCGGCGCCCCAGTCGGAGCTCTGCTGGGCCTTGGACATGTCCGCGCCCATCAGTTCGCGCACCACATCCTTCAGCCCGTGCCGGTCGGTATAGGTGCGGGCGAGCTTCGAGGCGATCTTGGTGCAATAGACCGGGGCCGTGGTGACGCCCAGGTGCAGGGCGAACATGGCGATGTCGAACCGGCCGAAGTGGAAGAGCTTCAGAACGTTTGGATCGGTGAGCAGCCGTTTGATGTTCGGCGCGTCATAGGCCGGCCGGTTGAAGCGGACGATGTGGCTGTCGCCGTCGCCGGAGGACAGTTGCGCCACGCAGAGAGGGTCGCGGCCCAGGCGCAGGCCCATGGTTTCGGTGTCGATCGCCACGAAGGGGCCCAGATCGAGCCCGTCGGGCAGGTCGCCGTCGTGCTGATGGATCGTCACGGGCTTCGCACCGCCTCTGGCGTTGGTGCCCAGGAAAGGACTCGAACCTTCACGGCCGTTAAGCCACTGGCACCTGAAGCCAGCGCGTCTACCAATTCCGCCACCTGGGCCTAAAAGAAGGCCGGGACCGACTAGGGCCGAACCCGCCGCCAGTCAATGGTTAGTGCGCTTCATCCCAGTTGGTGGCGGCGCGAGCATCGACAACCAGGGGCACGCTAAGAGACACGGCGGGCTCGGCGGCCTGTTCCATCACGGCGCTGGCGACAGCGGAGGTCTCGGCGGCTTCCGCCTCGGGCGCCTCGAAGACCAGTTCGTCGTGCACCTGCAGCAGCATCCGCGCCGAAAGGCCCGCCGCCTTCAGGGCGCTCGGCATGCGGATCATGGCGCGGCGGATGACGTCAGCGGCCGTGCCCTGGATCGGGGCGTTGATGGCGGCGCGCTCGGCGAACTGGCGGTGCGCCACGTTGCTCGAGCGGATGTCGGGAATATTGACCTTCCGTCCAAAGAGGGTGGTGACGAAGCCGTGTTCGCGCACCAGGGCGCGGGTCCGGTCCATATAGGCGCGGATACCCGGGAAGCGGTCGAAATAGGTCTCGATATAGGCTGCCGCCTCATCGCGCGGGATCGACAATTGGTTGGCCAGCCCAAAGGCCGATATCCCATAGATGATGCCGAAATTGATCGCCTTGGCTCGCCGGCGCGTCTCGGCCGGCATGCCTTCGATCGGGACGCCGAACATCTCCGATGCGGTCATGGCGTGGATATCGTGGCCGGCCTGGAAGGCCTTTTTAAGCTGCGGGATGTCGCCGATATGGGCGAGCAGGCGAAGCTCGATCTGGCTGTAGTCGGCGCTGATCAGCAGATGGCCGGGTTCGGCGATGAAGGCCTTGCGGATCTTACGACCCTCCTCCGTCCGTACCGGGATGTTCTGCAGGTTGGGATCGTTGGAGGACAGCCGCCCCGTGGTGGTCGAGGCCAGGGCGTAGGAGGTGTGCACCCGGCCGGTGCGCTCCGAGATCGCCTGCGCCAGATTGTCGGTATAGGTGCCCTTCAGCTTGGAGAGCAGACGCCAATCCATCAGCACGCGCGGCAGGGCGTGGCCCTGGGCGGCCAGCTCCTCCAGGATGCGCACATCGGTGCCCCAGGCGCCGGTCGCGGTCTTTTTCGCGCCGGGCAGGCCCATCTCGCCGAACAGCACGTCGCCGATCTGCTTGGGTGAGCCCAGGTTGAACGGTCGCCCGACGATCCTCTGCGCCTCGGCTTCCAGATCGGCCATGCGCATGGAGAAGTCGTGGCTGAGCAGCCGCAGCTGTTCGGGATCGATCCTGATCCCTTCGCACTCCATCTGGGCCAGCACCGCCGGCAACGGCCGCTCCAGGGTCTCGTAGACGCTGAGCACGCCCTCGCGGGCCAGCCTTGGCCGGAGCTGGTGGTAGAGCCGTAAGGTGACGTCGGCGTCCTCGGCGGCATAGGCGGTCGCCGATTCCAGGGGCGCATGCTTGAAACTTTTCTGCGCCTTGCCGGTTCCCGTCACGCTCTTCAGGCTGATCGGCTCGTGGTCCAGCCACAGCTTGGCCAGGTCCTCCATGCCGTGATTGTGCAGGCCGGCCTCCAGCACATAGGAGATCAGCATGGTGTCTTCGATCGGCGAGACCGTGATGCCGTAACGCGACAGGACCGCCAGCTCGTACTTGACGTTGTGGGCGATCTTGATCACCCCGGGGGCTTCGAAAAGCGGTTTCAGGCGCGCGATCACCTGGTCGAGCGGCAGTTGCCGCAGATCGCTGGCCGCAAACTGCAGACCCTCGTCGGCTTCGCCGCTATGGCCGACCGGGATGTAACAGGCCTCGCCCGGCGTTAAGGCCAGCGAGACGCCGCACAGCCCGGCATTGGCCGAGGATGGCGAATCCGTTTCGGTGTCGAAGGCGACCAGGCCCTGGGCGCGAGCGCGGTCGATGAAGCTGTCCAGGGTCGCCAGATCGCGTACGCAAACATAGCCGCTGGCGTCGATCGGCTTGGCCGCCGCCGGCTCGGCCGCGGGTTTGGCCACGGGCGCCGCCCCGCCGCTCATCGCCTCGGCGACGCGCCGGGCCAGGGTGCGGAACTCCATGGTCTCCAGGAACTGCGCCAGCACCGCCGCATCGGGCTCGGCGACATCCAGCGCCTCGATCGGCGAGGGCAGCGGCGTTTCGCAATCCAGCCGCACCAGCTCGCGCGACAGGCGGATCTGGTCGGCGAAGTCGATCAGGGTCTGACGGCGCTTGTCCTGCTTGATCTCGCCGGCGCGGGCCAGCAGCGTATCGAGGTCGCCATATTCCAGGATCAGGGCCGAGGCGGTCTTGACCCCGATGCCCGGCGCGCCCGGCACGTTGTCGACTGAGTCGCCGCACAGGGCCTGGACATCGACCACCTTGTCCGGCGGCACGCCGAACTTCTCGGCCACCTCGGAGGGACCGAGGCGGATGTTCTTCATCGGGTCGAACATCGAGACCCGCTCGCCGACCAGCTGCATCAGGTCCTTGTCGGAGGAGACGATCACCACCTCGCCGCCCAGGTCGCGGACGTGGCAAGCATAGGCCGCGATCAGGTCGTCGGCCTCGTAGCCGGGCAGCTCGATGCACGGCACGCCAAAGGCCTTGGTCGCCTCGCGCACTAGCGGGAACTGCGGCACCAGGTCCTCGGGCGCCGGCGGCCGGTGGGCCTTGTATTCAGCATAGAGGTTGTTGCGGAAGGTCTTCTCGGAATGGTCGAAGATCGCCGCCAGGTGGGTCGGCGCGTCCGGCGCGGCCTTCATGTCGACCAGGAGCTTCCACAGCATGTTGCAGAACCCGGCCACCGCGCCGACCGGAAGGCCGTCCGACTTCCGCGTCAGCGGCGGCAGGGCGTGATAGGCGCGGAAGATGTAGCCGGAGACGTCGATCACATAGAGCCGGATGGCTGGTCCATCCTGGGTCATCTCACGCGGGATGTCGGCGAGGGTTTCGGGCGCGTCAGCGAGGGTGTCGGTCATCGGCGAAAGATAGGCGCTTCCGCGCCCGAGGTCAGCCCTTGCCGCTCATCCGAACCATGATCCTCGAGCGCCCAGGAAGCCGGGGCCCAAGACCGACAGGACAAGGCCGACCAGCATCATGGCCACCAGGATGCGGCTGACGACGGCGTCGGCGGGAAGCGTGGCGGACCTGACCGCGGGGTTGGCCAGCAGAAGCACCCACAGGCCGAACTGCGCGGCCAGCATCAGCAGGTAAAGCCACAGAATCATGGCGCGCTCCCCCTCTCGCGGCCGGTCAGATCGGCGTGCGGTAGCGGCGTTGCCACACCACCGCGGCGAACAGGGCCGCGGCCACGATGAGGCCGAGCCACAGGCCCGGACTTGAAAGGAACCTGATCGGATCGATATGGCCGGCGTTGATCGACACGCCCTTGCCGTCGGTCCCGCCCGCGAAGGCTTCGCTCAGCGCGCCGGTCAGGCGGTAGCGCAGCAAGGCGTCCACATGAGCGGTGCCGAACGCCAGCCGCTCGAAGATCGCGATCGCCAGCGGCGGTCCGACCGCCCATAGGAATGTCGCGCGACGCGCCCAGCCCGAGACCAGCATCAGCCAGCCCCAGATCGGCGCATGCCAGAGCGCCAGGCAGATCAGGATGTAGGCCAGGTCCAGCCAGCTGTTGAGTATGGGAAATTGGGTCCACAGCGCGGTCGCCGGCAAACCGATCGAGGGCAGGATCGCCAGGCTGGCCGCCAGGATGATCAACTGGGTCACGACGATGACCAGGAAGGTGACGGCCGGCAGGACGACGAGAGGAAGGGCGGCCTTGGCCAGCACCGTGGTCAGGTCCGAGACCGGAAGCGACTTCCAGAACAGGATCGAGCGGTCCCGGCGTTCGCCCTGCAGTGCGCCCAGGCAGTAGAAGAAGGCGACGATGAACGACGCGAGCAGGATGATCGCCGCCGCGCCCTCGAACGGAGCGGCGATCGCGATCGCGCGCTTGGACGCGTCCAGCGTCGTGACCAGATGCGCCGCGCGGTGCAGGTTGATCGACCCGACCAGCACGCCGAGCAGCACCACCGCGCCGACCGCCGTCGGCGCGATGTAGATCGAGCGGTTCTCCCAGAGTTCCCGCCGCACCGACCAATAGAGGGGTCGGGTCCTGGACCGGGGCCGGAGCGCGGCCGCTTCGGACGGGGCGATGGGATCGGAGATAGCGTCTAACGGGCTCATGCTGCGGCCTTCTGCGCCTGGTCGGCGCCGATCACGGCGACGAACAGGTCGGCGATGCTGGGGGTCCTCACCTCGCCAAGGGCGGCGAGCCGGGCGCGGTCGGCGCCGTCGAAGAGGAAAAGGCTGCGACCGAACACCTGGCGCTCCTGGATCGGCCCGAGCGTCCGCGCCTCGGCGGCGTGTTCCGGCGGCGTCATCACCTCGGTGTAGCGCTGCTCGAACGCTTCCATGCTGCAGTCCAGCACGATGCGGCCGCGGTTCAGGAACATCAGGTCGGTCAGGATGTGCTGGACCTCTTCGACCTGGTGCGTCGTCACGATGATGGTGCGGCTGTGGTCGAAATAGTCGTTCAGAAGCGAGTCGTAGAACGACTTGCGATAGAGGATGTCGAGGCCCAGCGTCGGCTCGTCCAGCACCAAGAGCTTGGCGTCGATGGTCATGATCAGGGCCAGGTGCAGCTGGGTGACCATGCCCTTCGACAGTTCCCGCACGCGACTGGTGCGTTTGATGGTGGTCTTTGCGAGCAGGCTCTCGGCCTTGGCGCGATCGAACCTCGGATGCACGCCGGCGACATAGTCGAGCGCCTGATCGACCCTGATCCAGCGCGGCAGCACCGCGACATCGGCGATGAAGCAGACATCGGCCATCAGGTCGTCGCGCTCGCGCCAGGGATCGCGTCCGAGCACCTTGAGTTCGCCCTGGTAGTCGGTAAGGCCGAGAATCGCATTCAACGCGGTGGTCTTGCCGGCGCCGTTGGGGCCGATCAGGCCGAGGATGCGGCCGGTCTCGACGCGCAGGTCGATGCCATCCAGCGCGACGGTCGCGCCATAGGCCTTGCGAAGGCCGCGGGCTTCAATGCAGGCCATGGTTTAAGGCTCCTCAGCGGTTGGGGGCGGCGATCCGCCGCCGCTGGCGGTCAGCAGATCCTGGGGTGTCAGGCCGAGCCGCTGAATGGTCGCCTGGATTTGCGGCCATTGTTCCTTGAGGAACTTCCGCCGCTCATCCTCGAGCAGCCGATTTCGCGCGCCGGTCGTCATGAACATGCCAAGGCCCCTCCGCTTCTCGACCAGGCCGTCATCGACCAGCGCCTGATAGGATTTGAGCACCGTCAGCGGATTGACCCGGTACTCCGCGGCGACATTGCGCACGGACGGCAGCGGGTCGCCTTCCTTGAGCAGACCGTCGAGCATCATGGTCACCACCAGATCGCGAAGCTGGCGGTAGATCGGCTGGCTGTCGTTCCATTCGTGATCCATCGTAGCGGTGTTGTAGTCAACTATATCACCGAGCACAAGCGCTTTTATCGCGCGCGGCCCGAAGGCCCCCGATCCCCGGCTTCTGCCAAAACTTGACGGCGCCGGCGCCGTGCGCAGACTGGTCAGAAGAGATCGGTTGGAGACGCCCCTCATGATCCGGCTCGATCACATGTCCTTGCCGGTCAGCGACTGGCGGCGTTCGCGCGATTGGTGGCGCGACGTGCTCGGCTTCAAGGTCGAGTTCGAAATGCCGGACCGTTCGGCCGTCGCCATGGTCGACGAGACCGACCTGACCGTCTTCCTGGAAAACGGCGAGGTGATCTCAAACCCCGTCCTCGGCTTCACCGTTCAGGTCGACGATGTCGAGGCCAGGCATGCCGAACTCGCCGCGGCTGGCACAGAATTCGTGCATCCGCCGATGAAGGTGTTCTGGGGCTATGGCGCCGTCCTGCTCGATCCCGACGGCTACCGGCTGCACCTCTGGGACGAAACCTCGATGCGCGAAAAGGGCGGCGGCTGAGCGATGGGCCGGTTCGACGCGATCTACGCCATCGCCGCCGCGCGCAAGGGCGGCCCGGACGCGCTCGAAGCCCTGATCGCCGAGCACGCACCGAAGACGCACGACCAGATCGCCGCCACGCCGGACGACCGCATCCTGGCCATGATGACCGAGCGGGTGTTTCAGGCCGGCTTCTCCTGGAAGGTGATCGAAAACAAATGGTCGGGCTTCGAAGCCGCCTTCAACCGCTTCGATCCACGCGCCTGCGCGGCCATGAGCGAGGAGACCTTCGACGCCCTGCTCAAGGACGTGCGCATCGTGCGCAACGCGCAGAAGATCCTGTCGGTGCAGGCCAATGCCCGCTTCCTGCTGGATTTGGCGGCCGAGCACGGCAGCGCCGCCAAGGCCTTGGCCGACTGGCCGGACGACGACTATGCCGGCCTGCTCGAGCTCTTGAAGACCCGCGCCTCGCGGTTGGGCGGCGAGAGCGCCATGCGGTTCCTGCGCTCCCTGGGCAAGCCCTCGTTCATCACCTCGCGGGACGTGACAGCCGCGCTGATCCGCGAAGGCGTGCTGGCCCGCCCGGCCAGCGGCAAGCGCGACATGAAGGCGGTGCAGGCGGCGTTCAACGCCTGGGCGGCGGAGTCCGGCCGCAACCTGACCGCGATCAGCCGGGTCCTGTCGATGAGCGTCGGCGTCTGAGGCTCGCTCGGGAAGATGAACCACGAAAAACACGAAAAGCACGAAAAGGTGAGCGCGCGAGAGCGCGCCTTTGGCGGCTCGGCTTTGAGTCAGGCGCGGCTGTTCGTGTTTTTCGTGTTTTTCGTGGCCATTTCTTCCCTGGCGGCGTCGCCATGGCGTACGACTGAGCCCGCGGAGGAAACGCCATGAAGTCACCAATCTGCGACCTGCTGGGAATCGAGTTTCCGCTCTTCGCCTTCAGCCATTGTCGCGACGTGGTCGCCGCGGTCAGCCGCGCCGGCGGATTCGGCGTCCTGGGCGCCACCGGCCATTCGCCGGAGAGCATCCATCGCGAGCTGAAGTGGATCGATGAGCACGTCGACGGCAAGCCCTACGGGCTGGACGTGCTGGTGCCCGAAAACATGGCCACGGCCGGCGAGGTCGGCGTCACCTACAACAGCCTGCAATCGCGGGTGCCACAGGAACACCGCCAGTTCGCCGCCGACCTCCTGGAAAAGGCCGGCGTGCAGCTGGCCGTGCAGGAGGTGCCCGACGACCGGCCGCAACCCTTCGATCCGGAGACGGCGCTGCGGGTGCTGGAGGCGGCGTTCGAACATCCGATCAAGCTGATCGCCAATGCGCTTGGCGTGCCACCGCCGGCGATGATCGCCATGGGCAAGAAGCACGGCGTGCCGGTGGCGGCCCTGGTCGGCGCCAAGGAGCACGCCATCCGCCAGGTCAATGCCGGCGTCGACATCCTGGTGGTGCAGGGCACGGAGGCCGGCGGCCACTGCGGCGAGGTCACCACCATGGTGCTGGTGCCCGAGGTGCTGGCCGCCATCAAGCCGATCCGCGACGTGCCGGTGCTAGCCGCCGGCGGGATTATGAACGGCCGGCAGATGGCCGCCTGCATGGCCATGGGCGCGGCCGGGGTCTGGACCGGATCGGTCTGGCTGGCCACGGTCGAGAGCGAGACCAGCGAGATCTTCCGCCAGAAGATGATCGAGGCCTCGTCGCGCGACGCGGTGCGCGTACGCAGCCGCACCGGCAAGCCCGCCCGCCAGTTGCGCTCGGCCTGGACCGAGGCCTGGGAACGCAGCCCCGACAGCCCCGGTGCCCTGCCCATGCCGCTGATGAGCCTGGTCAGCGAGAACGCCCTGCGTTCGGTCGAGCGGTCGGCCGCCGCCGGCAACGACAAGGCCCGCGAGATGGTCACCTATTTCGTCGGCCAGGGCGTCGGCCTGATCGATTCGGTCCGCTCCGCCGGCCAGGTGGTCCAGGACTTCAAGCTCGAATTCGGCGAGGCGGTCGAGCACATGAACGACCTGGTCTCGGAATAGGGGCCGGAGGCTTCCTTAGGATCGAGCTGAATCGAGCGTCGCCCCTCGTGACCCTTCTCCCCTCGCGGGAGAAGGTGGCCGGTCGGAGACCGGTCGGATGAGGGGCCGCGCTGAGCCCTCCACGATTTCGCGGGAGCCCTCTCGTAAGCGCCGGCGCGGCCCCTCATCCGCCCCCGCCTTCGCGGGGGCGCCTTCTCCCGCGAGGGGAGAAGGAAACGGCTGAGGCGCCGAACTAAATTGAATAGGACCTTCTAATGCCCGGCCGAGCCCTCATAGGCGCCGGGGGCCAGGCGCTCGTCCTCGTCGAGCGGCTTGTCGGTCAGGACGAAGCGGCGGTCGCAATAGCTGCATTCGACGAAGGGCTCCTCGCCCATCTCCAGATAGACGCGCGGATGGCCGAGCGCGCCGCCGACGCCGTCGCAGGCGACCCGGCGCGTGCGCACCATGATCACCTCGGGCGGCTCGATCTTCAGTTCCTTGGCTGTGGTGTCGGGGTTCATCGCAGCGGCGGCTCCCGCGCACCGCTTGGCAATGCGGTCGCTCGCGCATACCTATGCGGCGCGCCCGGCAGCGTCAATTCAACGAGAAAGCTCTACCCTCCGCATGGAACTTCCCGAGTTCGCCATCGAAGCGCGCGGTCTGGTCAAGACCTATGCGAAGACCAAGACCACCCCGGCGAAGCTCGCCCTGAACGGCATCGACCTGCAGATTCCGCGCGGCTCGATCTTCGGCCTGCTGGGCCCCAACGGCGCCGGCAAGTCCACCTTCATCAACATCCTGGCAGGCCTGGTGCGCAAGAGCGCCGGCACGGTGCAGATCTGGGGCCGCGACATCGACCAGCGGCCGCGCGACGCCCGCGCCTGCATCGGCGTGGTGGCCCAGGAGATCGCCGCCGACGTCTTCTTCACCCCGCGCGAATCGCTGGAGGTGCAGGCCGGCCTCTACGGTGTGCCCAGGCGCGAACGGCGGACGGACGAGCTGCTCGCCGCCGTCGGCCTTGGCGAACAGGCCGAGGCCTATGTGCGCCAGCTCTCCGGCGGCATGAAGCGGCGGCTGATGGTGGCCAAGGCCATGGTGCACAACCCGCCGGTGCTGATCCTGGACGAGCCCACCGCCGGCGTCGATGTCGAGCTGCGCCGTCAGCTCTGGGCCTATGTTGTGGGCTTAAACAAGCTGGGCGTCACCATCGTGCTGACCACCCACTATCTGCAGGAGGCCGAGGAGCTCTGCGACACCATCGCCATCATCAACCGCGGCGAGGTGGTGGCCTGCGAGCCGACCAGCCAGCTTTTGCGCCGCATCGACACCCGCACCGTGGTGATCACCCCGCAGGAGCCGCTGAATGCGGTTCCCGACCTCGGCCGTTTCGAGGGCCGCATCCGCGCCGGCGGCGAACTGGCCATCACCTTCAAGAGCGGCGAGGCGGGCGTCGAACAGGTGCTGACCGCCGTACGCAACGCCGGGGTGACCAACAAGGACCTGGCCACCGAGAACCCCGACCTGGAAGACGTCTTCATGGCCCTGACCTATGGCGCCCCGACGCCTGCGGCCCCCGTCCCCGCCTGACACCGCCGTTTGCGCGCCCCGGCCCTTTCGGCTAGGTATCGCCTCCCTTGGCGGCCCGCCCGCCCATGCGCCCGTAGCTCAGCTGGATAGAGCGTTGCCCTCCGAAGGCAGAGGTCACAGGTTCGAATCCTGTCGGGCGCGCCACCGCTTCTAAAACCCGTGCGGTTTCAAGAAGTTCAGAGCAAACAAGCAGTTCTGAGCCCTTTGCGGTGCAAAATGGGTGTGCAAAGTGGGTTGGCGCATGAGTGGATTAGAGAAAATAACGAAGACCGGCGGCTACCGATTTCGGAGGGGAATTCCCGCACATCTGCGGTCATTCTTCCCCGACCGTGGGACGGTCTGGCGCGAGCATCTCGACACAAAAGACGAGGCTGCAGCCCGTGTTCGGTGCCTTGAGGCGTCGGCGAAGGTCGAGCGACTCTTTCAGCAGGCGCAGGCTCAATTCGAGGCGATCCGCGACGCGAAAGAACCTGGCGCCGCTGATCTGAACATCGAGTTCCTGACGCGGCTGGTCGCCGACTGGAAACGGACGGAGCGCAGCCGCCGGGCGCAGTTCGTGCTGGTGCGACCCATCATGCCCGGGTGGCCCGAATTTCTTCGCGAATGCACCCTGACCGGCGCCTGCGGCCAGAAGCCGAAGAACGAGGAACCGGACGAGTTCATGGCCCGGCTCGAGGCCGAACAAGTGCACATTGACGCGCTGATCCGCGATGCTACCCAGGCGAAGGGCCTCCTGGTGTGGCCGGACCACCCCGCTCACGCCATCCTTAGCAATCTTGTTCGTCGCGCCTGGATCGAGGTGCTGGAGGCGAAACACGGCTGGCGAACGCATG
>ODAK010000989.1_pt1 | contig 32042 bp, 22 predicted proteins | sample 1539591 | NCBI WGS metagenome assembly ODAK01 (sample SAMEA3539303, study PRJEB22396) | soil metagenome | biome: tundra; feature: field; material: soil | place: USA | collected 2010-05 | depth 0.15 m | reverse complement strand
CCGAGCGTGAACTGCATCGCGAACCGGTCCATCTGCGCCTCGGGCAGCGGATACGTCCCGCGAAACTCCACCGGGTTTTCGGTGGCGATGACGAAAAACAAATCCGGCAAATTCCGGCGCTCGCCCTCGACGCTCACCTGCGCCTCGCCCATCGCTTCGAGCAGCGCCGACTGCGTGCGCGGCGAGGCGCGGTTGATTTCGTCGGCCAGCAAAATGTTCGTGAACACCGGGCCTTCGTGAAAATGAAACTGCTGGTCGCGCTGGTCAAAAATGGAGACGCCGAGAATATCCGACGGCAGCAAGTCCGGCGTGAACTGGAGGCGCTTGAACTGCGCGTCAATGGATTTGGCGAGCGCCTTGGCCAGCGTTGTCTTGCCCGTGCCGGGATAATCCTCCAGCAAAACGTGGCCGCCCGCCGCCAGCGCCGCCAGCAGATGCCGCGTGGCGGCGGCCTGGCCGCGCATGATTTTGGCGATGTTGCCGGAAATGTTCCGGTAGGTTTCCCGCGCGGCTGCGAAATCGGTCGGCGTCATGGTGGACATTTCAGTGGCGACATTAAAACACCCGGAAGGTTGCTTTGAAAGCGTGATATTAAAGATGGCCGACTGCAAAGTCTGCGGAACGTGTCAAACTGCTTGAAAAATGAGGGGATCGCATCCTCCTCGTTTTCGTCGTCGTTCTCATCCGCGAAGAATCACTAAAAATCCGAGGACGAGGAAGAAGGTCAAAGCATTGGGAGCAGAAAAACTGACGGCCTATGGCAAATCACAACAACTTTGGCACAAATGAGGCTGGTAGGGCGCGCCGATCCGCGCGCGCCGTCGTTGCCAGACCAAGTCGGCGCGCACGGAGTGACGCGCCCTACCTTTACGCCACCTCGCATGAATGCGCCAATGTCATTGTGATTTGCCATACGCGAGAAAGCCGCCGATTTCAGCGGGAACGGTATCGGATGGAAAAAAAGAGACCGTGTGCGGCTGCCCGGCCCGGCCTGAAGCGCATTCCCAATTTCACGTCTTGAACCATGCCGATATTGCGTTTGACACTTTGCCAGGCATCTGGTGTCTATGAAACGCCAGTGGCCAACCGCTGAAAACATCCATGCTGCGTTTTGTCAAACAACTGGAAAACCGTTCACGCATCTTTCTAATTGCGATTGCGTCCCTGATCATTGCGGTGGTCGGCTTCGTGGATTTTATCACCGGCTTCGAGACTTCCTTTTCGATTTTTTATTTGCTGGCCATTGGGCTGGCCGCGTGGTTTGCGGGGCGTGGCTTTGCGGTTTTTATTTCGATCTTGAGCGTGGCGGTGTCGCTGGCCGGCGACTTGGCGAAAGGCGCGCATTTTTCAAACCCGCTGATTCCCATCTGGAACGCTCTCGTGCTTTTGACGTTTTATCTCATTGTCGTCTGGCTGTTGGCGAATTTGCGTTCGCTCTATCACCATCTGGAAGCGCAGGTCCGACAACGCACCGTCGCGCTCACCGATGAAATGGCTGAACGCGAACGGCTGGAACGGGAACTTCTCGAAATCAGCGAACGGGAGCAACATCGCATCGGCCAGGACCTGCACGATGGTTTGTGCCAGCATCTCACCGGCGCGACGCTCGCCGGCCAGGTGCTGGAGGAAAAATTGGCGGCGTTAAATCTGCCGCTGGCGGCGGACGCCAACAAAATGGTCGAGCTGGTGGAGGAAGGCATCAACCTTTCCCGCCGGCTGGCCAAAGGTTTGTATCCGGTGGAAATGGAGGCCGACGGCCTGATGCTGGCGCTGGAGGAATTTGCCGACACCACCAGCGAATTGTTCAAGGTCGCCTGCCGGTTTGAATGTGACTCGCCCGTGCTGATTCACGACCCGGCCACCGCCGGGCATCTTTACCGAATTGCCCAGGAAGCCATCGGCAACGCCAACAAGCACGGCAAGGCCAGAAACATTTTGATCCGGCTTGAGGTCGGCGAAGACAGCACCGTTTTGTCCATCAAAGATGACGGGGCTGGCCTGCCGGAACCGCTGCCGAAGAAGCGCGGCATGGGCCTGCGGATCATGGCGCATCGCTCCGCCATAATTGGCGGCGCATTTAACGTGCGCCGGGACCAAACCGGTGGCACGCTGGTCACCTGCGAACTGCGCGCCGAACCCAAATCTGAAAAACTCCGCCGTGAATAATCCGAAAGTGAAAATTTTTCTCGTGGACGACCATCCGCTCGTGCGCGAATGGCTGACCAACCTGATTCACCAGCAACCCGATCTCGTCGTCTGCGGCGAATCCGAGGGCGCGCCGCACGCGTTGCAGGAAATTTCCGCGACCAGGCCCGACGTGGCGATTGTGGACATTTCGCTCAAGCAGGGTTCGGGCATCGAGCTGATCAAAAATCTCAAGGTGGCGCAGCCTGGCGTCGCCATCATTGTTCTTTCCATGCACGACGAGCGGCTTTACGCGGAACGCGCGCTGCGGGCCGGGGCGCGCGGCTACATCATGAAACGCGAGACCGCCAAAAAAGTCATCACCGCCATCCGGCAGGTGCTGGACGGAAAAATCTACATGAGCGAAAGTCTGGCGGCGATTTTCGCGGAAAAATTCGTGGATGGCCGGCTGCCGGCCAGCGGCTCGCTGGTGGAACAATTGAGCGACCGCGAACTTGAAGCGTTTCAACTGCTGGGCAAGGGTTACGAGACGCGCCAGGTCGCCGAGATGATGAATGTGAGCATGAAAACCGTCCAGGCCCATTGCGCGCACATCAAGGAAAAACTCAAGCTCACCAATGCCGCCGAGCTGCTGCGCGAAGCCGTCCGCTGGCAGGAAAATTATCCGGTGAACTAAATTGTTTATGACCTCGCTCAAACATCTCTTCAATCGTCGCATTGGCCCGCGTGAAACGCTTGCCGTCATCGCAATTATTCTGGTGTTCGCAGGCGCGGGGTATTTCATTTCCAAATTCGTCGCCGCAAAAATTTTGGAGGCGCGGGTCAACGCGGCCATCCCGCAAGTTTGCGGGCAAATTCGCCAACAGCGGCAAATAATAATCGCCGCCATTGAAGCCTACAAAACCCAATTTGGTTTTTATCCGCCCGACCACGTTTTGAGCCGGCAACCATTGCAGGTGGACGCCGTCACCAACACGCTCTTTTACGAACTCGCGGGAGTCCGCTACGATGCAACCAACCATCTATTCGAGGTGAACGGAATGGAAGCAGCGGAGGCGACATTTGTGAAGGAATTTCTGGGACACGGTTTCACCAACTGCGCGGAAAATCCAAACCAAGTGAAACGGTTCTTGCCGGACGGTTTTCTGCCCATGTCCCAGTTTCATGACGACCCGGACGTCTATGCCTTGGGCGGACGGATGATTTATGAAGGCCCGCACCCGGAGGTGATCTGGGAAATGGACTTCAGTTCCTGGCGATATGTCTGCTCGGCGACCACCAACAATCCCGGCAAATTCGATTTGTGGATGGAACTCAAAACCAAAGACCGGACGATCACCATCGGAAACTGGAAAACAGTCCAGTGAAATCAGGATAGCCCCGCGCGGCAATGATAAATCAGCACGCGCTGCTTGACTTCGACGAATTGAGGTCAATAGGGCAATGCCCTATGCGAAAACTATCCCGCGCCTGATATGCGGGTTCGCTCGTCTCTGTTCCAATGAGACGTGTTGATTCGTCCATTTTTCCAACGAACGAGGTTTGTCCGTCTGCTGGTCGCGGCGGCGTTCAGTGCTTTTCAGCCGCAAGGCTTGGCGCAGAGTGATTTGGCGGCGACGAACGCACTTTCACTCGTGGACGCAAAGCGCGCCGCATTTGAGCGTAATTGGGATTTGCTCGCGGCGAAAAGCGGGATTGACGCGGCGCAAGCCCAACTCATCGTTGCGAAAGAATTTCCCAATCCCACCTTTTCCTATTCCACCGCCAAAATTGGTTCGCACGAAAATAGCACGCCGGTCGGCAACGGGCTTTGGAACCGCAGTTACGACACAATTTTCGCAGTTAATCAGTTGATTGAAATTGGCGGCAAACGGCGCGACCGCAAGGCTTCCGCACAAGCCGGCATCATCGGTGCGCAGGCGCGATTTTACGATGCTCGGCGACTGCTGGATCAGGGCGTCACCAAAGCTTTTGTTGCCGCATTGCTGGCGGGTGAAAACGCGCGCATCCTCAGCGAATCCGCCGGAATGTTGCACCACGAAGTTGAAATTGCACAAGTGAGGTTGAAGGCAGGTGACATTTCCGACTCCGACGAAAAGCAGATTGAAAACAACGCGGACGTATTTGCGCTTCAGGCCAAGTCCGCCGAGGCGGCGGCAGCGCAGGCGCGGATTGCCGTGGAAATTCTGCTCGGTGTCGAGCAGCCAAAAGGAAATTGGTTGCCAACGGAATCGCTCGCGCAAATGGCCGTCAATGCGCCGCAATTTAATGAATCTAAAACCAACGCTGCGCGTCCGGACGTGCTCGCCGCCGAAGCTGATTTGAACCAGTCGAAATCGGATCTCAAACTTCAGAAGGCGATGCGGATTCCCGACCCGACGTTTTCATTGTTGGTCGAACACAATCCACCCGGCGGCGGCCCGCCGGAGGATACCGTGGGCATCGGTGTTTCCTTTCCGTTGCCGTTGTGGAATTGGAACCGGGGCGAAATTAAATCCGCGCAGGCGACGGTGGATAAAAATGCGCTCGCGCTTGCCAAGGCCAAGGCACAAGCTGCTGCGGACATTGCGAATGCCCAGTCCGAATTCCACGAAGCCTCGGAACGATTGGACCGCTATCAAAATCAGATTCGTCCCAAGTCACAAAAGGTGCGCGAGTCGGTGGCTTTCGCTTATGAAAAAGGCGGTGCGACTCTGATGGACTTGCTGGAAGCCGAGCGCGCCGACAACGACGCCCGGCTCGCGACGGCGCAAGCCATGTCCGACACCGCCAGCGCCGCTGCCGATTTGAAAGCCGCCACGGAAGTAATGACTCTCTCAAATGTCCGCCCATGAAAATTTACCGAATCTTCAACAGCCTGATCCTCGCGACTGTGGCAGTCGGTTGCCACCGCGAAACAACAACGGACCAACCGTCCGGTCCAAAAGTTGAAGGTGACAAAATCACGTTCGCCACCAACGCGCCGCAACTTGGCTACCTCATGGTCGAGCCGGCGCAGGAACGCAAGGCGGCGGCGGTCGGTTTGTATGGCCGGCTGGCCTGGAACGACGACGTGACGGTGCGCGTGTATTCGCCGGTGGCGGGCCGCGTCACCGCCGTTCCCGTGGAAGTCAATCAGCGCGTGGCGGCAGGCGACACCTTGGCTGCGCTCGACTCGCCGGATTTTGGGCAGGCGCTGGCGAATGCGCGCACGGCCGCCGGCAACTTTGCCGCCGCGGACAAATCGTTGACCCGCGCAAAGGAATTGTTCACGCACGGCGCCGCCGCGCAAAAAGATGTCGAGGCGACCGAAGCCGCTTTTGTTGCCGCCAGCGCGGAACGGGATCGCGCGGCGGCGACGCTGGCTAATTACGGCGGCAGCGCGGACAGCACGAATGAAATCTATTCGCTGCGTTCGCCGCTGGCGGGCGTGCTGGTGGAAAAAAACATTTCGCCCGGCCAGGAAATCCGTTCCGACCTGATGCTGGCCAACGCGCAGCAGTTCTTCAACCCGCAGTTTGTGGTGACTGATCCGACGCGACTATGGTTGTTTTTGGACGTGAGCGAACTGGATGTGACCGCCTTGACGCCCGGTCGGGAAATCTTCATTCACACGCCGGCGTATCCTGACAAGATTTTTCATGGCCGGCTCGACATCATCGGTCGCGAGCTTGACCCGACCACGCGCACCATCAAGGCGCGCTGTCTCGTGGACAACGGCGACAATCTGTTGCGCGCCGAAATGTATGTCACCGTGGACGTCGCCTCCAGCGGAGCGGCGGGCGTGAATGTTCCTACCAAGGCGCTCTTCTTGAAAGGCGAGCAGCACTGCGTTTTTGTGGAGACTGCGCCGGCGCAATTCGCGCGGCGCACCGTGAAACTTGGCGTGGAGAGCAATGGCCGGACCGCGATCACGGACGGGATTTCGCCTGGCGAGCGCGTGGTCGGCGAAGGCTGCCTCTTGTTGGAATCCATCCTCGAAGGAGATAATCCGTGACCGGCGCAGTGGCCAAATATGCGTTGCGTCATCGCGCGATTGTCCTCGCGCTGACGCTGCTGTTCACAATTGCGGGGATCAACGCCTTCCGACATCTGCCCATTGAAGCGTATCCCGACGTCACCAATGTTTCGCTTCAGGTGATTACTTTGTTTCCGGGCCATGCCGCCGAGGAGGTCGAGCGGCTGGTGACGATTCCGATTGAAAACCAGATGAACGGGATTCCGAAACGGACTTCGATCCGCTCGATTTCACTCTTCGGTTTGTCGCAGGTCACGATCACGTTTGAAGACGATGCGAACGTGGAGTTCGTCCGCAACCAGGCGGCGCAAAATCTCGCCGCCGTGACGCTGCCTCCTGGCGCGCAGGCCGGTCTGTCGCCGAATGCCACGGCCATCGGGGAAATTTACCGCTACACCTTGAAAGCGCCGAAAGGCTTTTCCGATGTCGAGTTGAAGGCGCTGGAAGATTGGGTGGTGGAACGGCAGTTCCGCACTGTGCCCGGCATCGTGGACGTGAACGGCTTCGGCGGTCCGACCAAGCAGTATCAGGTGTTGATTGATCCCGCGAAACTGCGTTCCTACGGCATCACGTTGAGCCAGGTTTTTACCGCGCTGGCCAATGGCAATCAAAACGCGGGCGGCTCCTACATTGAACACGGTTCCGAACTTTATATCGTGCGCGGACTCGGTTTTATCCAGAGCCTCGACGACATCCGCAACATCGCCGTGGACACGCGCAACGGCACGCCGATTAAAATCAGCAACCTCGGCGAAGTGCAGATCGGCCATCAACTGCGATTGGGCCGCGTCGGGAAAATCGTGCCGGGCCAGCCTGATCAAGATGACGTCGTCATGGGCATCGTCATCATGCGGCGCGGCGAAAACGCGCTTGAGGTTTTGAAGCGCGTCCGCGCGAAAGTCGAGGACATCAACAAAAACTACCTGCCCGCCGGCGTCCAACTCGTGACGCATTACGACCGCACCGATTTGACCGAGCGCACCTTGCACACGGCGCGCAAGAACATGATTGAAGGCATCAGCCTTGTGTTGATGGTGCTGATTTTATTTCTCGGCCTCGGCAATTTCCGCTCGGCGCTGATTGTGGCGGCGGTGGTGCCGCTCTCACTGCTCGGTGCGTTTCTGCTGCTGGATTTGCGCGGCATTCCCGCCAATCTGATCTCGCTGGGCGCGATTGATTTCGGCATCATTGTGGATTCCGCCGTCATCATCATCGAAGACGTGCTGCACAAGCTGGAACAGAACCGCGACCGGATGCGCCGTCTGCACGAAACCATCATCGAAGCCGTCCTGCAGATGGGCCGGCCGATCCTGTTCTCGAAAGCCATTCTGCTGACCGCGTTCATTCCGCTCTTCACGCTGCAACGCGTCGAGGGGAAAATTTTCCGGCCAATGGCGCTGACGCTGACATTCGCGCTCATTACCGGAACGATTCTCGCGCTGACGCTCGTGCCGGTGCTGGCGAGCTTTGCCTTCAAAAAGAAATTCGCCCAGCAGGAATCGTGGATTGTGCATCGTCTGCTGGCGGTCTATCGCCGGATGCTGGCCCGCGCCATGCAGGCACGGGTGCTGCTTTTGGGCGGCGCGATATTGGTTCTGGCCATTGCTGGAATTGTGCTGGCCAACATCGGCACGGAATTTCTGCCCAAGCTGGACGAAGGCTCGCTGTGGGTGCGCGGCTTCATGCCGCAAACGATTTCCCCGAGCGAGTCCGACAAGCTGGCGCAGGAGGTGCGGCGCATTTTGGCTTCGTTTCCGGAAGTGAAATCGGTCGTCACCCAACTGGGCCGGCCCGACGACGGCACGGACATCAACGGCTGGAGCATCATCGAATGTGCGGTGGAATTGAATCCCGATCGGTCCCAATGGAAAACCGCCAAGACGCGGGACGGGCTCGACAAGGCGATCAGTCAAAAACTCTCGCAAATTCCCGGCGTCCCATTTCAATTCAGCCAATACATCGAGGACAACGTCAACGAGGCCGTTTCCGGCATCAAGGCGGAATTGAGCATCAAAATTTACGGCGACGACCCGAACAAACTGCAGGCACTGGCCGATCAGACGGTTGACATTCTGGCAAAAATTCCCGGCGCGGCGGATGTCGGCACGGAGCAACTCACAGGGCAGCCGCAGGTGCAAATCGCGGTGGACCGCAACGCCATCGCCCGCGCCGGCTTGGCCGTCGCCGATGTGCAACAGGTGATCGCCACCGCGCTGGGCGGCGCGACGGCCACGCAAGTGCTCGAAGGCGAACGCACGTTTGACCTGGTCGTGAAGGTGGCGCCGAAAGCGGTTTCGGATTTGGAAGCCATCCGCCAGATTCCCGTGTTCGGCTCGACCGGGCAACGGCTGACACTCGGCGCGCTGGCTTCCGTGGAAGTCCGGCAGGGCTTCTCGCAGATTTGGCGCGAGGAAAATGCGCGGCGCACGGCGGTGAAATTTTCCGTGCGCGGACGCGACCTCGGCTCGCTGATTGCCGAGGCGAAACAAAAAGTCGGCGCGGAGGTCAAACTGCCCGCCGGCTACCACGCGGAATGGACCGGTGCCTTTGAAAACCAGCAGCGTGCCGTGCAGCGGCTGGAAGTCATCGTGCCGATCACGCTGATTGCGATTTTCTTTCTGCTCTTCGTTGCGTTCGATTCGGCCCAGCTTGCGTTTTTGATTTTGCTGGTGGTGCCGTTTGCGGCCGTCGGCGGTCTCTTTGCGTTGCCATTGGCTGGATTAAATCTTTCCGTTTCCGCGCTCGTCGGATTCATGGCTTTGTTTGGCATTGCCATGTTGAACGGCGTGATTCTGGTGGAACGCGTCCGCGAACTGAGCGGTCGCGGCCTGCCAACCGGAGAGGCGATTCGAGTTGGCGCGTTTTCCCGCGTGCGGCCGGTGGTGATGACCGCGCTGATGGCGGCGCTGGGATTGCTGCCGATGGCCTTGTCCACCGCCGTCGGCGCGGAGACGTCGCGGCCGTTCGCGGTGGTCATCATCGGCGGGTTGATCACGGCAACGCTGGTTACACTGTTCATCTTGCCGCTGCTCTATCCGTGGTTTGAACCGAAGCGAGCAGCTTCCAGTTGATGTGTTCAAGTCGGTGAAAAGTGCGCTTTTGATTTTGGTCAACGTGCCGCTTGGCCTCATCGGCGGCATTTTCGCGCTGCTGCTCACGGGCATTCCGTTGAGTGTTTCTGGGGCGATTGGTTTCATCGCGCTCTTTGGTCAGGCGGTTCTCAACGGCGTGGTCATGGTCAGCTACTTCAACCAACTGCAAGACGAGGGCTTGAAACCATACGAAGCCGTTTTGCAAGGCGCAACGACGCGCCTGCGCACGGTGCTGATGACGACGCTGCTGGCCATCCTCGGCCTGTTGCCGATGGCGCTCTCGCACGGCATCGGTTCGGAAACGCAGCGCCCGCTGGCCATCGTCATCATCGGCGGCCTGGTTTCCGCCACGTTGCTGACACTGATGCTCCTGCCAACTCTTTATTTGGTGATTGAGCAGAAAAATGAGGCAGTCAATCCTGGCAGCGGCGTTCAGTGAACGCCGCTTTTGCAATTCGATAGATCCGGTTGCGGCAAAATGTGTGACTTGTGCGGGTGGATTTGGCCAGCGCCTTGGCCAGCGTGGTTTTGCCCGTGCCGGGATAATCCTCCAACAAAACGTGGCCGCCCGCCGCCATCGCCGCGAGCAGATGCCGCGTGGCGGCGGACTGGCCGCGCATGATCTTGGCCATGTTGTCGGAAATTTTCCGGTAGGTTTCCCGCGCGGCGGTAAAATCGGTCGGTGTCGGAGTCGTAGTTGACATTTAAGTGGCGATATTAAAACAGCCGGAAGACTGCTTTGAAAGTCCGATATTTTAACAGAAGGCCGGGGTCGGCTTTTCATTGGATTTTCATTATGATGCCGTTGGTGATATAAAATGTGACACTGCCAATCAAGATGTTGGTGTTAACCCCGCCAGAAATTGCATTGGCGGAAATGTTGGTCAAACCCGTGCCGCTGCCGGTAAAGGTTCCGTTGAAAGTATTGTTGGCATTGTTGGCGTTGATGACGCCGGCAAACGTGTTTGTTCCGTTCAGCAAAGGGATGTTCGCGGATAATTGTGGGTCCGCGATGTTTCCTGTTACCGTAGCGGCGGTCGTCGCGGTCGCTGCATTACCGGAAATGTTGATCGCTGCCGTGCCGGCGATAATATTTGTTGGATTCAAATTCGTCAAACCCGCGCCGTTGCCGGTGATGACGCCGGCAATGAATGCCTGCGTCTGGCCGGAGCCGATGCGGATGATGTTGGTGTCCGTCGCCAAGCCCACGTTGCCAATGTCAATATTGGAACTGCCCGTGATGATGTTGTAGCCGGCATAATTGCCCAAAGCGATGTTAGTGTTGCCCGTCGTATTATTGAAAAGCGCACGAAAGCCATCCGCTGTGTTGTTGTTGCCCGTGGTGTTATTTGCCAGTGCATCATACGCGTTCGCGGTGTTTTGACTGCCGCTCAAGTTACTGTAAAGCGCATGAAATCCGTCGGCAAGATTCCAAATCCCGTTCGTGTTTAAAAAAAGCGCCTGATAACCGCTGGCTGTGTTATTATTTCCTGTCGTGTTCCCAAAGAGCGCCTGGAAGCCGTTGGCCGTGTTGTCGCTACCAGTCGTATTATTTTGGAGCGCACCAGCACCGCTGGCCGTGTTTTGCGAGCCGGAAGTGTTGGAAAAAAGAGCATCAACACCGTTAGCCGCATTGTTGGCACCGTTCGTATTGGATAGAAGTGCCCGATAGCCATTGGCTGTGTTTTGGTTGCCGGTCGTATTGGAAATAAGTGCATTGGCACCATTGGCCGAGTTGTAATTACCGCTCGTATTGTTTTTAAGCGCACTTACGCCATTGGCTGTGTTGTAGCTGCCGTTCGTATTGGAATAGAGGGCAGTATCGCCATTCGCGACGTTGTAGCTGCCAGTTGTGTTAGAATAAAGGGTATGAGGCCCATTGGCCACGTTGCCATTGCCGGTTACGTTGGAATAAAGCGAAAGCCAGCCATTGGCCACGTTGAAGTTGCCGGTCGTGTTGTAGAAAAGAGCTTGAACACCGTTTGCCGAATTATAACCTCCAGAGGTGTTTGAAATAAGCGCTTGCCAGCCGTTGGCCGTGTTGTAACTGCCGGTCGTGTTGAATTGAAGCGCGCCGGCACCGTTGGCAGAGTTTCCAGTGCCGGTTGTGTTTGCGCCAAGCGCGATGAAGCCACTAGCCTCGTTGTAATTACCGGTCGTGTTGGATTGAAGCGCTTGAGCACCATTGGCGGCGTTTTGGATGCCGGTGGTGTTGTTCTGAAGGGCTTCATAGCCATTGGCCGTGTTCTGGTAGCCGTTCGTGTTATGTAAAAGCGCCTCGTAACCGTTGGCGGTGTTTTGGTAACCGGTTGTGTTGGCGGCAAGTGCCAGATAGCCATTGGCCTCATTGCCCAGAGCGGAACTGGCCGAGGGGCCGGTCAAGTTCACGTTCGTCAAGCCCGCGCCATTGCCATTAAAGTTGCCGCTCAAGGTCACGCCATTTTGGTTGTTCATAACGAGGCCGACAGGCAATTGTGTGACTTGCACTGTGCCGACAATGTTTGCGGCTGAAACTGAATTCGCGCTGGCGGCTGTCGTCGCTGTGCTGGCTGAAGTTGCCGTGGTCGCCGTGACGGCGCTGCCGGCATTGGCTGAATATATGGCGTAAGGCGTGGGCGTGATGAGTTGGCGCGGACTCAATTCAGTAAAAGTGTTGCTCCCGGCAGGGCTTACGCTGATGTCCAGCCAATAGTTCGCGCCGTTGAAAACACCACCAAAATCAAGCGTAACGGTGAACAGCCCATTGGTGATACCGGTGGCGGTGTTGGTCAGCGAACCGAACACGGTGCCGTTGGTGACGGCATTATAGAGGGTGAACAGCAAGTCGTAACTGCCATTCGCCGGACTGCCGTTGACATTCAGCCGACCGTTGTAGGTGAACGCCGTGCCCTGGGCGCGGGCGGTTGCGGGCAGAAGGTTGAGCATTGAGAGCAAGACCAGCGCAACAACGAGATGTTTGATTTTATTTTTCATGAAAAGTTCTTTCGGAATTGTAGCAGCCGACGTGAGGAGGCTCTGATTGTCTATTAATTTGAGCCTCGTTACCTCGGCTGCTATGGGGTTTTTGAAAAGGCTCATGCGATTTATTTTCAAAATTTGCGGGTTGTCTTGACACCATTCGGCAATTACTGGCTTAACCGATAAAACTTCTGTGTGCCAGAGATGACATTGGTGACTGCGTTCTGTCCGTTGATGACGACCGGTGCGGGAGAAACGGAGCTCCAGACCGTCGGGGAAACCAGGTTCGTGGCGAATTGCAACGTGAAGCCAGTGGCACTGGCCGGCCACGTCAAAATTATGTTTGTCCCGGAAGCAACGATGGTCAGTTGCGGCGGGCTGGTTGCTGCCAACACAAGACTGAACACTGTGCCATAACCCGAACTGCCGCCAGATTCTGCCGTTCCAAAAAGAGTGTTCCCTGATAATACCAAACCCGCCATCGGATACGCTCCGTCGCTCGAATAACCCGCGAAATTATGCAAGGTGGTAAATCCCGTGCCATCGGTGTTGACCCTGAACACCGTGCCATAATCCGAACTGCCGCCTTCCTCCGCTGTCCCATAAAGAGTGGTGCCCGACAATATCAAACCAGCCACAGGATCAGCCCCATCGCTGCCGGCAGTAAAACTATACAGATTCGTAAAGCTAGTGCCGTTCGTGTTGACGGCGAATACCGTGCCATTGCCTGAACTGCCGCCTTGCGATGCCGTGCCATAAAGGGTATTGCCCGACAAAATTAAACCCGCTTGCGGCCCGGCTCCGTCATTGCCATCTGTAAAACTATACACGGTCGTAAAACGAGTGCCGTTGGTATTGACGGCGAATACCGTGCCCGCATCCGAACTGCCGCCCTCATAAGCCGTGCCATACAAGGTGTTTCCTGACAAGATCAAACCGGCCACCGGATAAGCCCCGTCGCTGCCGCCGGTAAAATGATGCAGATTCGTGAAACCAGTGCCGTTGGTGTTGATGGCGAACACCGTGCCAAAGCCAAAACTCCCGCCATACTCCGCTGTCCCATAAAGCGTGTTACCTGATGATATCAACCCAGCTTGCGACCAGGCTCCATCGCGGTTGGTGGAATTAGAGCGTGCGGTGAAACTGTGCAGATTCGTAAAACTTGTGCCATCACTGTTGACCCTGAACACCGTGCCGTTGCCCGAACTGCCGCCAGACTCCGCCGAGCCATACAAAGTGTTGCCCGATGAAACTAAACCGGCAACCGGCCAAGCTCCGTCGGTGTTCGTGATGTTGGGGAATGAACCAGCGCCAGCCGTGAAACTATGCAGGTTCGTAAAACCGGTGCCATCGGTGTTGACCTTGAACACCGCGCCGTTGTCCGCACTGCCGCCTTCGGTCGCTGTCCCATACAAGACATTTCCCGATAAAATCAATCCAGACCGTGGACTAAATCCGTCGCTGTTGGTAAAAACACCTAGGCCGTTGTTGTAATTTGGTGATGCAAAACTATGAAGGTTCGTGAAGCTCTGCACTGGCGGCAAGACGATGGAAACCTGATTTCCCTGCATTGGCGTTTGCCCCGAATTGCCGACGGGTGTCGTGACGACCACGGTAAGCGTTCCCGCCGGAGTATTGCTGGCAACACTTACGGGCAATTGAATATTCGCAGCATTCGCCCCCATGACCAATGCCCCGATGGCCAAACGCGTATCCGGCTTGCCGTTACGCAGAAACATGATGTTAGTAGTTCCGCCAAGATTCATCCCTGTAAGGCTAAGGGTCACGTTGCTCGCGCCGGATTGGAGACTGTCCGGTTGGATGGACATGATTGCGGGTGGCTGCAAACTCACTTGAACTGGCACTTGGGCGCTCAAGCCTCCATTCCTGACCGTTATTTGAGCGGAACCATTGCCTGCCGCGCTTACATTGCCGTTCGTGTCCACCACGGCAATCGAGGGGGAACTCGCGGTGTAAACAGTGCCGGCTCCACCAAGAGTAATGTCACGCGTGACACCATCGGAGTATGTTCCACTAACATCCAAGCTTTGTGGGACTCCCAACTGTGAAAAAGTTAAGTTTGTCCCGACCGAATTTAGATTTACAGAAATCGCCGCGAGTATAAGATTGGTGCCGGGAAGGATTTGAATTGTGGATTGTTCAACGTCATAGTTCCCCTGATTATCAACTCCTATTGCTGTAATGGTCAACGGGCCAAAGAAATTCGTTGGTGCGGTTATTATGTCTGTAAAAGGAGCATTCGTAATGATGTCCCAAGCTACATCCTGATTGTAGGCGGGGTTATTGCCAGATGCTAAAAAGTTTACTTGCTGTAAGACGACATTGGTAAAAGGTTGCACTATGACCGTGATGTTGGAACCCGGTGCGGCTGTGCTTCCATTTGACGGCGCTGTCAACGTGATGAGGCGGGTCTGGATCCGTGGAGAAGGTTTAGCCTGTGTTACATTTGATTTAACCAGCGGGCGACATATCTGCGAATTCAAGTCCGCTGGTGTCACTGCTGGGAAGCCGCTGCTGAAAGCAGAAGCCGGCCCCTGAAGCAAATTGAGAATATAGTTTAGGATTGTTGGACTATCTGGAGCAGCTGTGTGTTGGATATCTCCAAAGCTTATAAAGGCCGTGCAGCCCCCCTTCTGGCTGGGTAAAGCTACAACTCCATCATTTGCTTGGAACAGGAACATTTTGCCGGCCATCGTCATATCATCATCAAAGCCGCTGAACATTTGCCCGCAAAGAAGCTGATTTAAAAGATTCTGTGGAGTTGCAGCTAAAAATTGAGAGTCACTTTTGGCCACATCATAAAGTTGGTCCAAATGATGTGGGGTAAAATCTTCGTCTGAACCGACATAGCCATTAATCGCGTAAGATCGCAAGTTTAAAGTCTTAGTGGCGGCACTTGTCATTCCACCAGAATTTATGGCAAAGTTTAACGGGCTTAAATCCTGAACTCCCCCTTTATCAACTGGGTGATTTTTATAGTTGAGTATTATATTTAACTCAACGCCGTATTTTGCCAAGAGGCTAAGAACTGGAGCAGCGCACGAACCCCAATGCGGGGTGTCAACGGTGATAACTCTGCGGATATAGCCATTGGTGAAATTGTCGGGTCGGATTGAACCTAGATCGTTTGCATCAATACGCGTCAAAATGCCGCCCATACTGTGGGCGACAACATCGGCTCTTGTTACTGCATTTCCATAGGCACGCAAAGTGGTTAGCATATTTTGAACAGTTTGGTTTACTAAGCCGCTGTAGTGTAAAAACGGGCCCGCAGCGAACAAGGTATTGTCCCAGTAGTTTGCCTCTTGTTGATAAATGGCGTTTGCAAATAAGAAGCCCTGCATCGCCTGCCATGTGGTTCTATCTCCCCAAAGTCCATGCACCAAAACCACAGGGGTTTGCATTAGGTTCACGCTCCAGGGAGTTTGCTGAATGGAAGTCGAACTCCCATCCGGCATGAATGATGACTGGAGTGTGACAATTGTTTGGCCTGGGGTGATTGTGTCCGGGACAGTGTAAAGAACAAAAGCCACATATTGTCCGTTAATGTTTGTGGTATGCACTCCCGATGGAGATAATTGAGAACCGTCCACATTTGTAAGATTTCCGCCAGTTGCGCCGGTTTGGGTAAAGATCACTGTTCCTGGGGCATTGTTTGTGAATTGAAGGAGCAGCGTTGTAATCCCGTCAGCGGCAGCTTTTGTGCGGGTAGTTGAAGCATTTGCAAGCACATACAGCAACGTCTGAGTGATTGGCTGCGGCAATTGAACGGAGGACAAGAAAAGCGGATTGGCATCTACCACTGTCAAGGCCGGAGATTCGGCGACGAGAATCACCTGCGTGCCGGAATAGACAGGAACCATCGTCAATCCGTTAGCGGCAGTCGCTCCGTTCACGGTAGGAAATGTTCCAGTCAGCGAGCCGCAGGTTAATATGGTAAATAGATCGCCAATATGAGGCAGGAACCCGTTGGTAAAGACGATGTTCAACGTGCCGTTTAACGAAGCGCCACCTGTGATGGCCAACTGGTCGTATTGCGATCCTGCGGTCATTCCACCGATCTCAATATTGAGCGCGCCAGATGCCGATTGCGCATAACTGCCATTCACAGTCAACGTGCCCATAGGGTTTCCTGGCGCAACCGCCCCGCCGTTGGCTACCGTCCCGCCCACAGTTCCATTGCCTGTAAGAGTGCCGCCTGAATTGATAACCACACCTCCGCTAACGTTTAACGCTCCACCCAAAAGATTGTATGTCCCACGCGACCCCGAATTGCCCGCCAAAGTCAGATTGCCTGCCACAGTGTTCGTGCCGCCGGTTTGAGTAAATGTCCCCGTGCCGGCAACCCCTAAGTTCTCATTGCCAGAAACTCTCAACGAGCCACCGGTGAGGTTCACTATGCCGGTGCCGCTGCCCAAGCCCAGGTTCATATCTTGCGCCACGTTGTTGGTCCCGCCGTTTATATCGAGAGTTCCTGAACCGTTCTCGCCAATCTGGGCCATTTGATTCAGGTTGGCATTGCCAGAGTTAAGAGTATAGGCAGAAATCGAATTGGAATTGATGCCGAGCCGCAACCAGCCGCCCGCGTTCACTGTCCCGCCGTCCTGTGTGAACGTTCCGTGGCCACTATCAGTCCGAATGTCCCAAATGCTCAACGAGGAGTTTCCATAGACATGAACCGTGCCTACGCCGCTGCTGTTCTGGCCAAAGTCCAGGTTGTTGCCACTGGCTGCGCTGGAAACCACGGCGTTGCCGCCGACGTTCAGCGAGCCGTTTCCGCTTTCGCCCACATTGATAAATCCAGTCCCGGCATTGGTCAGTATGCCTCCGGTAATTGTGTAGTTGGCTACCGAATTGCTGTTGATCGCGGCGCGAATCCAATGGCCATTGCCGAAATTTACATAGCCACCATCCATGGTGAAAGTGCCATGTCCGCTGTCGGTCCTTATGTCGCCCGTGGTCATAGTGCCGCCGTGCATGGCGTATGTGCCAGTCGCATTAGCGCCGCTCCCGATCCAGAGGAAGCCACTAATAGCATTAGTGCCGCCGCTTTGAATAAAAACGCCCGTGGCTAAAGATCCCACATATTCGTTAGGCGTAGAGAGATAACCATTCTGGAGGTTATATGTGCCATAAGTAGAAGGAGGGGAGCCATTTCCAATAAAAAGCCCCCAGACCGATGGCAATATACTATGAACACCTCCCATTTGTGTGAATGTGCTGTTGTCATTAATCTCTTCGCTGGTATAGGTGCCATTTGTGTTAACGACATTCAACGTGCCTGATGACAAGTTATAATAGCTGCCTGTGTTTACCATGATGAGGCGTTCCACGTTGTGTGTGCCACCTGTTTGATTAAAGGTGCCAATGCCACCGTAACCGATTATCTCGGTATAATTTTGACTGCCATACATGGAGCTCATGGTCGTAAGCACACCGCCTGAAAGATTGTAGGTGCCATGAGATCCCGGGTTCTGGCCAAGTATCATTGGGCGGTAAAATTGCGCGAAGTTCAAGCCGCCGCTCTGGTTGAAAGTCCCGCTCCCGTTGTAGCCGATGAACTCCTGGCCATTAATGATGTTAAGGGAGCCGGCAGAAAGGATACATGAAGAGCCTTGGTCAATGGTGAGTGATGCCACACTGTTGGCTCCAGAAATCTCCGGTGTGCCGCCATTTCCAACATAAACGGTATCTTGTGAGCCGGGGAGATTCAAAGGAGCGTAATCGGGAGGGTTACTTCCATCGGGATTATCAAGGTCAAGCCAATCATCAAGGACTGTCCAAGAGTCAACTCCCGCAGCCCACTCGAAAGGGTCTGCTATTGTTGTTTGGAGACAGCCCAAACAAAACATGATCAAAACCCAAATAAAAGTTTTTCGCAGTTTCATATTTTCATTCCTTGAGTGGTTAACGACTCGATTTCTCCATTGGCTGGCGGCAGTCCTCCTGAGAAATGCGGCAGTGGCGGATGCAGGCTGGCTTGAGTTATTAAAATTGCGTGCGCAACTGCGCATTTTCGGGTGAGACTCCTGCATGTCACCAGTTTCTTCATGGCATGTGTAACGACTTTTCAGGAACGCCAGCCGTGAGTCAAGCGGTTTGTTTGAATGAGGAAACCAGGAAACCAGGAGAAAATCCCGTTGATGGCTTCATGGGTTCGTTATCAATTCGCTGGCGGCTGCCACCGGAAAGTTGGCGTTCATTTCGTAAGTTTGGCGTATTTCGCGGTGAATCCGGCTCCACCAGCCGCGCAAACGGCACGCCAAAATTTCCAAAATTAGTTTCAAAAAAGTTAATTTGTTAAAATCAGGTTGCCGCTAAAAGTGTGACTTGTGCGGGCGCGTTTGGCAAGCTGGCCGCATGAGCTCATTACCAGCCTGTTTTCAGGCAAAATTTTGTCTCGCATTCGCGGCGCTGCTCGTGCTGTCAGCCACTCCTGCCACGGCGACCAACTACGACGAAACCAAAGTCGGCGACTACCAACTGCCCGATCCGCTCGTGTGCAACGACGGTTCGCGCGTGACAAAAGCGGAAACATGGTTCAACAAACGCCGCCCGGAAATTCTGGAAGCGTATAGCGCCGAAATTTTTGGCCGCAGCCCGGATGCGGGAACGAACGTCACATTCAACGCCTGGGAAATTGCGACAAACGCTCTCGGAGGCACGGCAGTGCGCAAGCAGATTGAAATCAATTTTTCAGGCACGCCCGATGGGCCGTTCGCGCATCTGCTGCTCTACACGCCCGCCGGAAAAACTTCCGCGCCGACGTTCCTGTGCCTGCAATTCAACGGCAACTACACGGTGATTGACGATCCGGCCATCGCAATTTTTCCAAGCTGGAACGGCAAGAACGGCGCGCTGGCGCTGCCGAAAAATCCGGTGCGCGGCGAATTCGCGCGGAACTGGAAAATCCCCGAAACCATTGCACGCGGTTTCGGCATTGCGGTCATTGACTACCGCGAAATCGAACCCGATTTGCCCAACGGTGCAGGTTTCAAATTCGGTGTGCATAAGAATTTCCCGCCGCCGGCCGCCGACGGCTGGGGCGCGATCGGCGCGTGGGCGTGGGGCGCAAGCCGCGCGCTGGATTATCTGGCCACAGACAAGGACGTGGATATGCAACGCGTGATTTTGTTCGGCCACTCGCGGCTCGGCAAAACGGCTTTGTGGGCCGGCGCGCAGGACACGCGCTTCGCCGCCGTCATCGCGAACTGCTCCGGCGAAATGGGCGCGTCACTTTCGCGCCGCGATTACGGCGAGACGGTGGATGACGTGGCGAAACATTTTCCGTATTGGATGTGCGGCAATTTTCAAAAATATGCCGGACACTGGACCAATTTGCCGGTGGACTCGCATTCGCTGCTTTCGCTCATCGCGCCGCGTCCGCTGTTTTTGAACACCGGCAGCGAAGACCGCTGGGGCGATCCGCACGGGGAATTTCTCGCGGCACTTGCCGCCACGCCGGTTTATGCACTGCTCGGCAAAACCGGCATCACCGAAACCAACTTTCCGCCGCTCGATCATGCGCTCCAACATGACATCGGCTTCAACTGCCACACGGGCACGCACGACGTTTTGCCGACGGATTGGGATATTTTTCTGGATTTTGCCGACGCGTATTTTGCGCAAAAAAATTAGCAGTTTTCCCGAACTCGCAACTCGTCAACCAGCGCCGGTGGGCGTAGATTTTCCGAACCAACCACCAAACTATGTGCCGCTCAAAAACTTTCTCCTTCTCGCTGATGAGTTTCATTCTCGCCACCAGCCTGCGGCTCAACGCCGCCACGAGTGTTGGCGAACTGCGCTGCGAGCACCTGGAAAATCCGCAGGGCATTGATGCCACGCAGCCGCGCTTGAGCTGGATGCTCCACTCCGGCGAGCGCAGCGTGAAACAGTCCGCATATCAAATCGTCGTTGCATCAAGCGAATCCAAATTGAAATCCGGCGGGGCGGATTTGTGGGACAGCGGCAAGGTGGGTTCCGACAGATCAATTCTCGTCGCCTACGCCGGCAAACCGCTTAGATCGCGCGAAGGATGTTTCTGGAAAGTCCGCGTATGGGATGCGAATGGAAAGGTTTCCGACTGGAGCAAGCCAGCGGTTTGGACAATGGGAATTCTTGACGCGGCAAGCTGGCACGCGAAATGGATCGGGCAGGACGGCGCGGAAGTGACAAACACCTTTTCCAGCACGTCGTGGATTTGGTTTCCCGAAGGCGAACCGCAAATCGCCGCGCCAATTGAGACGAATTATTTCCGCCGCGTCGTGACGATTCCCGCCAACCGCAAAATCAAGCAGGCGATTTTTGAATACACCGGCGACAACGAATGTCGCGGCTGGATTGACCAGTTCGATCTCGGCGCACGGAACAATTTCAAAACCGTCAAGTGGAACAACATCACCACGCGGCTGGAGCCGGGCAAAACGTATCTGTTCGGCCTGACCGGACGCAACGAAGGCACGAACGCGAATCCCGCCGGCGTCATCGGTCGGCTGACGATTGAATTCTCGGAGGGCGAACCGCTCGTCATCCAGACCGATGATCAATGGAAAGTCTCAAAAAATCTGGAGGACGGATGGAACGCTCTCGGCTTCGACGATTCAAAATGGGTCGCGGCAAAAATTCTCGGTCCGGCGGGGATGCAGCCGTGGGGCGAAACGCGCGTGCCGGAAGACCGCCGGCTGGCCGCACGCTATCTACGCAAAGATTTTGCTGTCGAAAAGAAAATCGCGCGTGCGACGGTTTCGTTCTGCGGCCTCGGCCTGTCAGAACTTTTCTTGAACGGCAAAAAAGTTGGCGATGCCGTTCTCTCTCCGGCTTTTGCGCAATACGACAAGCGCGAATTCTACGTCACCTACGACGTGACGAAAAATTTGCAGCGCGGCGCGAATGCGCTCGGCGTGATTCTCGGCAACGGGCGCTTTTATGCCGACCGCAGCAAGGTTTATGCAGGCACGGTGAGTTTTGGTTTTCCAAAATTGTTGCTGAACTTGCGCATCGAATATGCCGACGGTTCGGCTTCGGAAATCGTCAGTGACGAATCGTGGAAGCTCACAACGGACGGCCCGATACTCGCCAACAACGATTTCGACGGCGAAGAATACGATGCGCGCCGCGAACTCGGCGGCTGGAGTCAGCCAGGCTATGACACCGCCGCTTCTCCCTCTCCCCTCCGAGGGGAGAGGGCCGGGGTGAGGGGTGAACGTGTGCCTGCGATGGCAAATGGCAGCAATGAGCCATCGGTTCAATCTCACCCCTCACCCTTGATCCCTCTCCCCTCCGAGGGGAGAGGGAAACCGGTCTGGCAGCCCGCGCAGATCGTTTCCGCGCCCGGTGGAGTTCTCGCCGCGCAAATGATGCAGCCCATTCGTGTCACGGGAACGCTCAAGCCGGTTTCAGTGAAGGAAATCAAGCCGGGCGTTTTCATTTATGACCTGGGGCAAAACATGGTCGGCTGGTGCCGGCTGCATGTCTCCGGCCCCGCAGGAATGCAAGTCACACTGCGCCACGCGGAAACGTTGAAGCCCGACGGCTCGCTTTACATGGCGAACCTGCGCGGCGCGGAAGTCACGGACACTTACACGATCCGAGGCACCGGGCGCACGGAGACTTGGGAGCCGCGATTTGTCACGCACGGTTTTCGTTTTGTCGAAGTCACCGGTTTTCCCGACAAGCCGGATTTGAATTCCATCGAAGGCCGCATTGTGAACGATGATTTGCCGACCGCAGGAAGTTTTCTTTGCTCGAACGATTTGATCAACCGCATCTACACGAACATCGTCTGGGGCACGCGCGGAAATTATCGTTCGATGCCGACGGATTGCCCGCAACGCGACGAGCGGCAGGGCTGGCTCGGCGACCGTTCGGAGGAATGCAAGGGCGAGTCGTATCTCTTCGACATCGCGCCGCTCTACGCGAAGTGGCGGCAGGACATGGCTGACGCGCAGCGCACCAACGGCGTCATCCCCGATGTAGCGCCCGCCTATTGGCCGATTTATTCCGACAACGTGACGTGGCCGAGCAGCGCCATCATCGTGCCGAGCGCGCTGCAACGGCACTTCGGCGACGCCGAGAGCATCCGCAAAAATTATGACAGCGCAAAGCGGTGGATCGAACACATGCTCACGCAGGCAACGGACAACCTCATCAGCAAGGACAGCTATGGTGACTGGTGCGTGCCGCCGGAGGAAGCAACCTTGATTCATTCGAAAGACCCGGCGCGGCAGACGGACAAGACGTTGCTCGCCACGTCGTATTTTTATTACGACCTGCGCCTGATGGCAAATTACGCGAAGCAACTCGGCAAAACCGAGGACGCCGCGCGCTGGGGAAAACTCGCGGAAGGTTTCAAAACCGCGTTCAACCAGAAATTCCTCGACCGCACACACGGCCAATACTCCAATGGCACCCAGACTTCCTGCGTGCTGCCGCTCGCGTTTGGTCTGGCACCGGACGACATGAAACAAAAAATCTTCGCGCATCTCGTGGACAAAATTGAAAGTGAAATGCACGGCCACATCGGCACGGGCTTGATTGGCGGGCAGTATCTCAACCGCGTTCTCTCCAACAACGGCCGCGCCGATTTGTGCTACACCATTGCATCGCAAAAGGATTATCCGAGCTGGGGCTACATGGTCGAGCAAGGCGCGACGACGATCTGGGAACTCTGGAACGGCAACACCGCCGACCCGACGATGAACTCCGGCAATCACGTCATGCTCATCGGTGACCTCGTGGTTTGGTTTTACGAATACCTCGCCGGCATCGCGCCTGACGACGCGCAGCCCGGCTTCAAGCACATCGTCATGCGCCCGCATCCCGTCGGCGATTTGAAATTTGTCAAAGCGACGCACAACTCGCCCTATGGTTTGATCTCCAGCGAATGGCATCGCGACGGAAGCAAGTTTGATTGGCAGATCGAAATTCCCGCGAACACGACGGCGACGGTTTATGTTCCCGCCACGAGCCTCGAAACGGTCACGGCCAAAGGAGCAAAAGCATTGCGCTTTGAAAATGGTCGCGCCATTTTCGAACTCGGCAGCGGCCAACATCATATCGTCAGCGAATGAGGTCTCTTGATTCAACTCCTCGTTCTCCCTCACCCCGGCCCTCTCCCGCTGGGAGAGGGAGAATTGTTCCCAGCGTCTTGACGAATTCACGGCTGGATTTTGCTCCACGATTCTCAAACTCGTCGAATATGTCCAGCGGCTGTTCCCTCTCCCCCGGGGAGAGGGCCTGGGTGAGGGGACAGCATGTATTGTTAATTGTGGCGGCCATGCTCTTCCCGATCACCGGCTGTTCGACCGTTCCACAAAAACCTGCCACGCTTAAATCCGAATTCATCTTCGAGACCGCGCCGTTTCCCTCGTGCCATGCCTCGACGATTGCGGAAACCAAATCTGGTCTCGTCGCCGCGTGGTTCGGCGGCACGGCGGAGCGCAATCCCGACGTTTGCATTTATGTTTCACGAACTGAAACCGGTCACTGGTCCGCGCCGCAGGAAGTCGCCAACGGAACCGGTTTCGCCACGAATCGTCTGCCGACATGGAATCCAGTTTTGTTTCAGCCGACGAACGGGCCGCTGCTGCTTTTCTACAAAGCCGGCCCGAAGCCCGCTGAATGGTGGGGCATGATGACAAGTTCGTCTGACAATGGAAAAACCTGGTCGAAACCACAGCGCTTGCCCACCGGCATTCTCGGCCCGATTAAAAACAAACCGGTGCAGCTCGTGAACGGCGACATTCTTTGCGGCAGCAGCACAGAAGGCGATGGTTGGAAAGTTCATTTCGAGCGCACCCGCGATTTCGGGAAAACGTGGACCGCCACGCCGCCGGTGAATGACGGCAAGGAAATCGGCGCGATTCAGCCGAGCATTTTGTCTCACAAAAATGGAAGGCTCGAAGCCGTTGGCCGGACGCGAAACGACAAAATTTTTCAAATCTGGTCGGACGACGGTGGCGTGACGTGGGGCAGGATGACGTTGACCGGTTTGCCGAATCCCGATTCCGGCACGGACGCCGTGACGTTGCGCGATGGCCGCCAGCTTTTGGTCTATAACCACAACGTCCGCACCGGCTCAAATAACAAGGGCCGCAGCCCGCTGAACGTGGCGGTTTCGCCCGACGGGAAAACCTGGTTCGCCGCGATGGTGCTGGAAGACGATGCCGATGCGCCGAACGGCTTTGCGTATCCATCAGTGATACAGACGCGCGACGGACTGGTTCATGTGACTTACACTTGGGAACGTAAACGCATCAAGCACATCGTCATTGATCCGGCAAAGCTATCGCTGCGGCCAATCGTAGGCGGAATTTGGCCCGAGTAGATCGTCCGGTCAGATGAATTGCCATGCGCTTCTTTCAAATGGCGGGTTTCCAGCAGCGAAGCAATTTTCCGGATGATGTTGCGCCGCAAATCCAGTTCCAAGGGAATGCTTGGGTCTTGTTGCGCCTCATTGATCCGCGTTCCCACCATGAATTGAACAATATCGCTTTGCCGCATCAGCGAAACGAGATCGCAGGCGGGATTTTTGCCGCGCGAGTCCGCTGGGTTTCCGCGTTCCAGCATTTCCGCCATCTTGGCCAGCGTCACGGTGCCTTCGGTGACTGGCGACGAAACACAACCGCCGTCCAAAGGCGGCGGTCGTTTCAAGCTGTCAGCGGAATCAACGCGCCCTGTTCACGCCCAGAGTTTTTCCGGATACTTGCCCTGTGCGATGAGTTGGCGGATGCTCTCCACCACTTGCGGCCGGTCTTCCCGGTAGGTCACGCCAAACCACGAATCGTTTGTGCGCAAAACTTTCACCTTCGCCTGGCCGGTGACGACGAGGTCGTTCACCGCGCTGGGGATGTAGCATTCGGATTTCAGTTCGGCGCCGCTCTGTTTCAGGAACGCGTCGAACTGCGTCCGCAACAGCGGAAACAATGCGGGCGTGAAACCCCAAAAATTCATCGAGACGGATTCTTCGCCGGTGAGCTTGGTGATTTGTCCGGCGGCATCGGTATCTTTCGCGCCGCCGCCATCGGGTTCAATCTTCATCATTTCGACGACGGATTTGAGATGATTCTTCTCGTCCACCCGGCATACGCCACGCGCCACGCTTCCATGCTGGGAAAGCGTGTTGCGCAGAATGAAACCCACCATTGCGCAGTCCGTCGTCCCGGAGGTCAGATGCTGCGCGATCAGTTGATAAGCCTGCTGTCCGTAAAAATCATCCGCATTGATCGCGGCGAACGGTTCTTTGACCACGCCTTCTGCCATCAGAATCGCGTGCGTCGTGCCCCACGGCTTGGTGCGGCCGGCGGGCAGCGCATAGCCCGGCGGCAGCTTGTCGAGTTCCTGGTAAGCGTATTCGACGGCGATGCGCTTTTCAAAACGGGTGCCGATGATGTCGCGGAACTGCTGCTCAATATCCTTGCGGATCACGAACACGAGCTTGCCGAAGCCGGCGCGCATCGCGTCGAAAATGGAGTAGTCAATGATGGTCTCGCCCGCCGGGCCGACGGGGTCAATTTGTTTGAGGCCGCCGTAACGGCTGCCCATGCCAGCGGCAAGAACGAGCAAAGTCGGTTTAGTCATGCGCGGGGATTTTAATTTGCCGCGCGCGGCTGTCGAGCAAATGTGTGCCGGAGGATCCACTCGCCCGGATGGACATTGATTAACGCGGATACAAAGGGCCGAAGCGAAATCTTCCCTGTTTGAAAAATTCTTGTCTGTCCGTGTTTATCCGTGGCTTCTATTTCGCGCCCGGCGTGAGCTTCAAAACTTCGGCGCGCATTTCCTTGCCGGCCTTGAATTTCACCATCGCCCGCGCGGGAATCGGCACGTCGGTTTCCGGCCGGTTCGGATTGCGCCCGACGCGGGCCTTGCGGATTTTCACGTCGAACACGCCGAAGTTGCGCAGCTCCACCTTGTCGCCCTTGGCGAGCGCCTCGGAGATGTAGTCCAAAGTTTTTTGCACGACATCAAAAACCTGGGTCTGGATCAGCCCGGTTTCCTCGCTGATGCGCACCACGAGATCGCGTTTGGTGAGGGTCATAGTTTTTTATTAGTTCTGATGATTGATTATGTTAAGCGGACAATGCCAACCGTCCAGCACCCGGCGGCGACATTTTCATGCAAGCTTAAAGCTCATCGTTCTTGATTGATTCAATGAATTGCCATTTCAACCGAAATGTCGAGAAAAAAATGCAGCCGTGATTGGCATTGCGCCGCTTTGCGTTTAATCTTTTTCACATGGCGGACGACTCTTTCAATGAATTTGTGCTGGATCAGTTGCACGCGCTGCCGGACTTGCGCGCCAAAGCCATGTTCGGCGCGCATGGATTGTATTGCGGCGAAAAATTCTTCGGCATTCTGGACGAAGGCCGGCTATTCTTCAAAACGGACGCGGCATCGCAGGCGGAATACACGGCGCGCGGCATGGGTCCGTTCACCTATGAAATGAAAGGCAAGGTGATGACGATGGCGTATCACGAGGTGCCGCCGGACGTGCTGGAACAACCGCACGAACTGACCGCCTGGGCGCGGCGCGCCATCCAAATCGCGGCGGCAAAACCCAAACGCCGGGCAAAACAAAAGTAGCCCGCCGACCCATTTTTATTTCAAGACGCCGGGATGATTTCGATGGCGTTGATCTGCGGATTCTCAATGTTGCTGGTGAAGGTGATGTCCACTTTGCCGTCGGCCACGTCCACGTTGACCGTTTCCACATATGCCTTGCGCGGGCCGCCCGCCTTGACCCACACGTCGAAATCCTTGAATTCATGCCCCAGGACGTTGAAGGAAAACACGCGCTGCCCCGGCCCTTCGATGCCTTCAAAGGTTTCGCAGAAATGCAGCTTCACCGTGTATTTGCCGTTGGGCACATTGACGGAAAACTTGCTCATGCTGTAATGCTCGCTGCGATAGAGCGCCGGCGTCTTGGTGTTTTCAATTTGCAGGTCGGGGCGATCCACCGTGTCGCCGTCGGTAAAGCCCTGTTCGGGCAGCCAGGTGTTTCCGTCCGCGTCCTTCAACGACTCGGTCGTGCCGGCCTTGATGCGCAAGGGGATGGACAACGCGACGGGCGCAGTCGGAGCCGCTGGGGCTATCGGGGCAACGACCGGCGGAACCGCTGGTGCAACTGATGATTCCGGTTTCTGGGAGCTGGTGGTTGTCGAGGACTGGCAACCCGCAAGTAAAATCGCCGACGACGCGAGCATCAACGTGAGAAACGACCAGTGGATCAAATGTGTTTTATTTTTCATGATTTATTTGGTTTAAAAATCCGCCCGGCATTTTCTGCAAAGAAAAAACATGCTGCTGCGGACTTGATTTGAACCCAGCTTATTAGTCGCCTGAAAAACCGCCAGTCTTCTTTCGGGTGGTTTTGCGGCGCGTGTGTTTGAGCGGCCTGTGGTGGAAGCGACCGGGCGTCGCCGCCACCTGCACCCATTGCAATAACACCGGCGATTGTCCGCTTGACTTTTTTTGGCTTTCCCGCCGAAATGCGCGGATGATTACCCGTCGAGATTTATGTGTGGCCGCCGTCGCCGGTTTCATTGCCGTCGCCGGCATGGCGCTCGCGCAGTCCAATGGCAAACCGGTCATGCACTCCTGCGTCTTCAACTGGGCTGATCTCAAGGCCAGCCCGACAAAACAGGGCGAGCGCCGCACGGTCTGCGACGCTCCGACGCCGACGCTGGCGGAGTTCGAGTGCCACATCACCACGCTCAATCCCGGCGAAGCGCCGCATCCGCCGCACCGGCACGCGGACGAGGAACTGATGGTCATCAAGGAAGGCACGCTCGAAGCCTTGCAAGGCGACCAGACGAACCTCGTCACCACGGGCGGAATTATTTTCGAGGCGTCGAATGAATTGCATGGCCTGCGCAATGTCGGCACCAACCGCGCGACGTATTTTGTTTTCAGAATCTCGCCGCATGATTTGCAAAAATAGAAGCTCCGGTGACAATATGACGGCAAATAAATCCGAATGACGAATGCCCGAAATCCGAAGGAAACCCGAAGCTCGAAATCCGAAAACGGCCGCGCGCCGGGACGCCACATTTGTTTCAAAGTCGTTTGAAGCGACAAGACCGGGGCGGTCGTCCGGATTGCGTCCGGTTTCGGGCTTCGGATTTTGGATTTCTTTCGGCATTCGGATTTCGGCATTCGGATTTTTCTTTGCGCCTCGACTCGTTGCGCCGCGCTGGTAATTTAAGCGCATGAGCGACCTCACCATTGGCCTCTTAAGCGCGCTGCTGGCCACCAACCAGCCGCAGGCGGTCAGCAATCTTGTGCAGCAGCACACCGGCCTTTCCGTGCCGATCGTGGACGCCAACGACCCGGCCGAACGCGAGTTGCATGAACTGATGATCGCCGACGATGCCGCGCTGGACGAGGTGAACGCATGGATGAGCACCAACCGGATTCCGCGCACGGACACCAACGGCATCGCCGCGTTGAATAAAAAAATCATGGCGCGGTTCGATGCGGTGAAGCATGGCTACGACACGTTTCTCCGCAATCATCCCGACAGCGCCCGCGGGTTTCTCGCCTACGGCACTTTTCTGAATGACATCGGCAACGAGGAAGGCGCGAAGGTGCAATACGAAAACTCCCGGCAGCTCGACCCGAAAAATCCCGCCGTGTGGAACCAGCTCGCGAATTATTACGGCGAATGGGGCGGGCTGACCAACGCCTTTGCCGATTACACCGAAGCCATCCGACTGGACCCGACCGAGCCAATCTACTACCAGAATTTCGCCACCACGGTTTACCTTTACCGCAAGGACGCGCGGGAATTTTACGGCATCAACGAGCAGCAGGTCTTCGACAAGGCGCTGGGGCTTTATCAGCAGGCGATGAAGCTGGCACCGGACAATCTGGTCATCGCCACGGACTACGCCGAGAGTTATTACGGCATCCGGCCGCTGCGCACGAACGACGCGCTCGCCGCCTGGACGAATTGCCTCAACATCGCCAAGGACGACACCGAGCGCCAAGGTTTGCTGCTGCACCTCGCGCGCGTGAAAATCGCCGCCGGCGTTTATGACGAGGCCATGGCGCACCTTGACGCCGTGACCAACCGCGCCTTTGGCGATTTGAAGACCCGGCTCATCCGCAGCCTGAATGACCATAAAAATCCGCCGCCGGACACGGTCGGAAAAAGCACGAACCGCGTGGCTGCGGCCACGAACGCCGCGGTGGCCACGAGCAATGCCGCACCGCCGCCGCCCCATCCGCCGACGGTTTCCCCGGAAAATGTTCGCCTGCAGGCCGCCCCGCCGGCGTTGCGGGAGCAAAAGCCGTAGTGGATTGAACAAATTCCGGCTTTGTCTCCACGCATCTTTGTGATGAAATAATTCGACTATGAGTTTTTACGACAAATTGAAATTCGACGCCAACGGCCTGATTCCCGCGATCATTCAAGAACAGAAAACCGGCCGCGTGGTGATGATGGCGTGGATGAACCGCGCTTCGCTGGAAGACACCATCAAGACCGGCAAGACGCATTTCTGGAGCCGCTCGCGCCAGAAATACTGGATGAAGGGCGAGGAAAGCGGCAACACGCAAACCGTCAAGGACATCGCCTTCGACTGCGACGGCGACACGCTGCTGATCCAGGTCGAGCAAAAAGGCCCGGCCTGCCACGAAGGTTACAATTCCTGTTTCTTCCGCTCCATCGAAGGCAAAGGCGAGACATTCAAGGCCACCGAGAAGCAAATTCTCACGCCGGAACAGATGTATAAAAAGAAAGGGTGAAGACGCAGCCTACGAAGAGGTGATGATGCCCAATTTCAAAGCCTCGTCACAAATCTTTGGGCCAATCCGTTTTTTGATTTCCTCAATTTGTTCCAAACGACCGGCTTCAAGCCCCGCTTCAACAAGGCAGCGTTTGATTTGCCACCAGCCGGCGTCCCAATGTTCGACTTTGTATTTTGCGGTTGGCAGGTCTTTGAAATTCTCAAAAAATGATTGGTAGATTTCACGGCCAGTTTCCAGCAGTTCCTCGCTGGCGGAGTCCAAAGCTTGTGCTGCCAGCCACTCGGCGACAAAACGGTTGCCGGTGTCCTGATTAAGCGAACGCCTGATGTCCGAATCAGAAATTTCCCATTTCTTCACCGTAGCCACTTTGAACGGGAAAAAATGGTTGATGATCTGATAAGTCTCGTCTTTGTAGGCGACATTTCGCAACGACGCGGTTTGATTTGAGTCCGCAAACAGATTCCACACGGCGCATTGCCGCACGAAGCTGGCGCTGGGGGCTTTTTCCGGCTGAAGAAACTGGTCGCGGTCATTTAGCCAGCTTTTCTTCACATTCTTGCGCACGGCATGGACGACCATCGCCTTGTCAAAATTCCCCGGCACGATGGACAACGCGCCCGCGCTGACATACGGCCCGGACAACAGCGCGACGTTGTTGTAATTCTGCACGTCGTTGCCCTTGCACATCAGCGACGCGAGAAATCCTTTGGCTACTGGCAAGATCCTTCGCGAACACGGAGTCAAACGAGATTTGTTTTCGCCAAAAGAACAGCAACGGGTTCGCCGTGGGCGAAATTATGTGAAGCGACAAATTGAATTTCATTTTGATACCGGAAAATCACTTCGGGCAAATATTGATGATTTGCTCCGGCAGGCCGAAGAACTGCAAGCCGACGCCGGTGGAACGGCTTATGTGGGTGCCATGCTTCAACATTTGGTCGGAGCCAAACTGGATTTGGTTCTCGGCAAAGGCAAAATGGAACATCATGGTTTTTCAGTCGCCGACCAGTCCACTGCGAGAAAAGCGGATTTTCAAATTGAAAGCGTAGCGATTCATGTCACAACCAATCCCTCTGAAGCATTGATAAGAAAATGTGCGGCAAATCTTCAGGCGGGATTGAAGCCTTTGATTGTGACTCTTGGCGATGGCGTGGTCGGAGCTGCGTTTTTATTGAAAAGCTCTCAATTGGCAGACCGGGTGGATGTCTTGGACGCCAACCAGTTTCTTACAGCAAACATTTACGAACACAGCCTTTTCCAAGCTTCGACCTGCAAGGTTACTCTTTCCAATTTGCTGCAACGATACAACGAAATTGTGTCGCTGTGCGAAACAGAACCCATGCTGCAGATTGATCTCAAAAACGCTGGCTGATTTATTTTCCATTCAAGCACGGGGGGCTGTGAAGCTTCCCGCACCTTCCTGCTTTTGTTTTCTACGGGTTTCGGCTAAAAAGGGCGCATGTATTCGCCGACGCTGGATGAATTTTTGAAGTTCGCGACGCAGGGAAATCTCATTCCTGTCACCCGCCGCATTCTCGCCGATTTGGAAACGCCGCTCTCGGCCTACCGCAAAATCCGCGGCGCGAGCGAATCATTCCTCTTTGAATCCGTCGAAGGCGGCGAACACATCGGGCGCTATTCGTTCGTCGGCTGCAATCCGCGCGCGGTCATCCGGCAGGATGGCCAGCACGTCCAGATGATCGAGAACGGCCGCATCACGGAAAGCTCCGTCGTCGGCCGGGACGTGAAGGACGGCCTCGAAGTCATTGAGCGCGTGATGAAAAAATATCGCGCGGTGGCGGTGCCGGGATTGCCGCGCTTCACGGGCGGTGCCATCGGCTTCATCGGCTACGAATTCATCCACGATGTTGAACCCGTCGTGCCGCGCCAGGCGCACGACGAGTTGAAAACGCCCGTGATGTATTTCCTCGTCGCCGACCAACTTTTGATTTTCGACCGCGTGCAGCAGACCATCACGATTCTGGTGAACGCCATTCTCGGCGATTCGGAGAGTCCTGCGGAAGCCTACGAAAACGCGACGAGCGAAATTGACCGCATCGTTTCCCTGCTCGAACAGC
>ODAK010000986.1_pt1 | contig 32063 bp, 35 predicted proteins | sample 1539591 | NCBI WGS metagenome assembly ODAK01 (sample SAMEA3539303, study PRJEB22396) | soil metagenome | biome: tundra; feature: field; material: soil | place: USA | collected 2010-05 | depth 0.15 m | reverse complement strand
TGGATGCAACGCAATGCGGCCGACGCTACCGAGTTCTTTCGCATCCCGCCGAATCGTATCGTCGAAATGGGGGCGCGCGTCGAACTGTAACGACCGGTCTATTGCCGCCGATTCATCGTGTCCCATCGCGCCGGCGGCCACGATTGACTGTGGGACCGGCCATTCAATCATATTGGGTGCGCGTGGCAATTGCTGATCGTTCCATTTGCGAAATTGCGCTGGTCGGATATTGCGGTGATCCTCGTGGTCTCCTTCGTGGGCGATATTGCCGTTAACCGTTTATCCTATGCGCTCGGCATCCGCGAAACCAAATGGTAGGCGCGCGCCCTATATATCCGCCCGGGATGCATGCATGACTAAGAAATCGACATCCGTACTTCCAAAGCGCCTAATCGGCGCGGGCAGAAAACTCCCGAATATTCGCGTGTCGCCGCTGGTGGTGGAAATTGCGGCATTGGACACGGCGCAGGTCTATGCGCATCTCAATACCCGCGCGGAGGGGTTATCGGCCGAAGAGGCCGAGGCACGTCTCGAGCAGTACGGCGCCAATGTACTCGCAAAGGATCAACGCCCCGGATTCGGCAAACTGCTCTGGCATGCTCTGCGCAACCCGCTGGTGATTCTGCTCGCGGTGCTGGCGACGATCTCCTTCGCGACGAGCGATGTCCGCGCCGGACTCATGATGGTATCCATGATCGTCCTGAGCGTCGGCCTGAGACTGGTGCAGGAAGCCAAAGCGAATGACGCCGCCGCAAAGCTCAAGTCGATGATCTCGGTAACCGCTACCGTGTTGCGCAGCGGCGCACCTCAGGAGATCGCTGTCGCACGGTTGGTGCCGGGCGATGTGGTGCAGCTCGCCGCGGGCGACATGATCCCTGGCGACGTGCGGATAGTCCAAGCCAAGGATCTATTCGTGATCCAGGGCGCGCTCACCGGCGAGAGCTTCCCAGTGGAAAAGCATCCGATCGCGACGAATGCCTCACAAGCGCCAAGCGCGGGGATCGCGCTCGATACCATAGCGTTCCTTGGCACCAGCGTCGAAAGCGGCACAGCCACTGCCGTGGTCGTCACGACCGGCGGGAACACCTACCTTGGCAGCATGGCCGCGTCGCTGCAGGAGCAGCAGACTCAGACGGCGTTCGATCGCGGCATCTCCCGGTTTACCTGGCTGATGCTGCGCTTCATGGCAGTCATGGTGCCGTTGGTATTTGTTATCAACGGCTTGACCAAAGGCAATTGGCTGCAAGCCTTCTTTTTCGCGATGGCGGTGGCCGTTGGGCTGACGCCGGAAATGCTGCCGATGATCGTAACCGTGTGCCTGTCCAAGGGCGCGGTGACGATGGGGCGCAAGAAGGTCATCGTCAAACGGATCAACGCGATTCAGAACTTGGGCGCAATGGACGTGCTGTGCACCGATAAGACCGGAACACTGACCTGGGACCGGGTTATTCTGGAGCGCCACTGCAACGTGATGCTGCGCCAGGATGACGACGTGCTGGCGCTCGCGTACCTGAACAGCCACTTTCAAACGGGCCTGAAGAATGTCCTCGACCGCGCGGTGCTCGCGCACACCGAGACGCATGAGCAGGCAAAGATTCCCGAATTCTCTAAGGTCGACGAAATCCCGTTCGATTTCCAGCGCCGTATCATGTCCGTCATTGTCCGCACGCCGGCGGGCAAGGACCTCATCATCTCCAAGGGGGCTCCGGAGTCCATCTTCTCCAAGTGCAGTAACTTCGAACTCGACGGCGCGCTTCTGCCCATGGATCACCCGCACATTGAGGATCTGAAAAGGGAGTACGACTTGTTGAGTGCCGATGGCTTTCGCGTGCTGGCCATCGCGACCAAGGAAGTTGCGCCCCGTGGAACGATCGCCGGTGATACGACGCCTTACGGTAAGGCGGACGAGCAGAATCTGATCCTTCGGGGCTACGTGGCGTTCCTGGATCCGCCGAAGGAGGGTGCCGCCGCAGCGATCGACGTGCTGCAGCGGCACGGTGTGGCCGTCAAAGTCGTAACGGGTGACAACGAGCTGGTGGCCTGCAAGATATGCAAGGAGGTGGGGCTGTCCACCGAGTTCGTTTTGTTGGGTGATGCGGTCGAGAAGATGAGTGCCGAACAGCTCGCCGACGCGACCGAGAAAACCACGCTTTTCGCCCGCGTTTCGCCGGCTCACAAGCAGCGGATCATCGAGGCGCTGCAATCGCGCGGTCATACGGTTGGTTTCATGGGCGACGGCATCAACGATGCACCGGCGCTTCATGCCGCCGACGTGGGAATCAGCGTGGACACCGCGGTGGACATCGCCAAGGAATCGGCGGATATGATTCTGCTGGAAAAATCGCTGCTCGTGCTGGATGAAGGGGTGATCGAGGGGCGCAAAGTCTTCTCCAACATCATCAAGTACGTCCGCATGGGGGCATCGAGCAACTTCGGCAATATGTTCAGCGTGCTCGGCGCCAGCGTCTTCGTACCCTTTCTTCCGATGCTGCCGCTGCAGATTCTGGCGAACAATCTGCTCTATGACATTAGCCAGACCACGATTCCGACCGACGCCGTGGACCCGGAGCGGCTGGTCGCACCACGCCGATGGGATCTGGCGGAACTCACCCGGTTCGTCCTGTTCATCGGTCCGTGTTCATCCGTTTTCGATTACACCACCTATCTCATAATGCTATACGTCTTCAATTGCTGGAACGTCTCCACTGCACAAGCCGCAGCGCACAGCGCAAGTCTTTTCCAGACCGGCTGGTTCGTCGAGAGCCTGTTGACGCAGACGCTCATCATCCACGTCATCCGCACCAACAAGATTCCATTTGTGCAGAGCCGATCGTCATGGCCGGTACTAGTCACCAGCCTGGCTATCATGGCGATTGGAGTCGGCATTCCATTCTCGCCCTTGGGCCCCTACCTGGGGCTTTCCAGACTGCCGCTGCTGTACTGGCCGCTCCTCGCGACGACACTGCTGTGCTACGTATTGCTGACGCAAGGCGTCAAGATGTGGCTGCTACGGCACAAGTGGATCTGATCGGCGCGATCTGCATCCCAGCGGCGTTTCGGTTCGACATCGTACGCCGGTTGGTCTTTTACCGTACGAAGGACAGGGGTCATTGTCAATTCCTTCGGGCCGCCAGTCGGCGCTGACGCAAGCGCTACCCCTCAAGCGAGGACTGGTGTCGACAAATCGGATTTGAGCAATTTGGCAAACTCATCGCCAGCAACCGGCGCTTGGAAATAGTAGCCTTGTCCCTCGGCGCATTGTTGAGCCTGAAGCTTTAGGAATTGCAGTCGCGTCTCCACGCCCTCCGCGATGACCTTTAGACGAAAACTCTTCCCCATATTGATCACGGCGCTGACAATATTGGCGTCGCCGGCGTTGGTGCATAGGCCGCGTACGAACGACTTGTCGATTTTCAGAGCGTCGATTGGAAAGCGCTTTAAGTAGCTCAGGCTAGAATACCCGGTTCCGAAGTCATCCAGAGCGAGCCGCACTCCCAGGTCCTGGAGAGATTTCAAAACAGCCACTGTGGATTTGGGGTCCTGCATGAGGGCCGTTTCGGTCAGCTCAAACTCGAGGTAGCGCGGATCCAATCCAGTTTCCTGCAGAACCGCGCGAACACCTCGAGCGAAGTTTTTGGATCGCAATTCCACCGCCGAGATGTTAATCGCCACAGGATTTGGCGCGAGGCCTGAGTCCAACCAGCTTTGGGTTTGGCGACACGCTTCGCGCAGCACCCAGCGCCCGATTGGCACGATATAACCGCACTGTTCAGCGATGGGTATGAACTTCTCGGGAAGCACGATTCCTCGCCCGGGCTGCCGCCAACGAATGAGCGCCTCAGCACCGGTGATAGCCTGCGTCTCGAGATCCATCTTCGGTTGGTAGTACAACACGAATTCGCGCTGCTCCAGCGCATAGCGTAAGCCGCTTTCCAGGGATTGACGTTCGAGAGCGTGCTCGTTCATGCCGGACTTGAAGAACTGGTAGTTGTTGCGCCCGTTGTCCTTGGCGTTCAACATCGCAATGTCGGCGTTCTTTACGAGTGTCTCTGCATCGGTCCCATCCGCCGGATAGACGCCGATTCCCACGCTCACGGTGATTTGCAGGTCGTGTTCGTTGACGCGATGAGGCTTTCCGAGCGAAGTGAGTATCTTGCTTGCAATGAGCGCAGCATCTTGCGCGTGCGCTATGGTCGATAGCAGGATCACGAATTCGTCGCCACCCTGACGGCTGACAGTATCGGATCCGCGAACGCTGCCGACCAGCCGCCCAGCAATCGACAACAGAAGTTCGTCGCCGATGGCATGGCCGAGGGAGTCGTTGATGTGTTTGAACCGATCGACGTCGACGAAAAGCACCGCCAGTTGCTCCTTGTGCCGGCGGGCCGCGGCCATTGCCTGGGCAAGCCGATCATCGAACGACAGTCGGTTGGGCAGGTCAGTGAGGTAATCGTGATGCGCCAAGTGTGCCATCCGCTGCGACATCTCGCGCGCCTGGGTCACATCGTGGAAGACCATCACCGCGCCCGTCACGTGGCCTCTGCGATCGTGAATGGGCGCCGCGGAATCCTCTATGGGGAATTCAATCCCATCGCGCCGGATTAGGATGCAGTTCGCGCTCAGCCCCACGGTCTTATTTTCCTGCATGGCCACAGTCATCGGGTTCACGGTGTGTTCTGGATTGACGCGGTCGATAATTCGGAACACATCGCCGAACGCCCGGCCCAGCGCTTCGGCCCCCGTCCAACCCGTCATCGCTTCAGCCACCTGGTTAAGATAGGTCACATTGCCCGCGACATCGGTGCTGATGACGCCATCACCGATTGAATTCAAGGTGACTTGGGCACGCTCCTTTTCCGTGAACAACGCCTCGGCATTTGCCTTGCGTTCGAGCATATTGCGCAGTGCCTTCGACAGTGAGTAGCTGTCGAGGCGGTTATCTAGGATGTAATCCTCGGCTCCGCGTTGGATAGCTTGCTTGGCAAGGTCCTCGTGCTCCGAATCAGCCAGTACCAGGATCGGAATGTGGGGAGACGCCTGGATTATCTGATCGAGGATCTCGAGTTCTTGCCCGTCGGATAGGAGCAAATCAATTATGACGGCTGTAATGTCATCTTTGGCGTGGTCGCCTAAGCGATCGAGCGCGGCGCCGCAACTTCTGATCCATTCAATGACGAAGGGCCCCTCAACCGAATGGGCAAGCAATTCCTGGACGATCGCGGCTTTCCGAGCGCTGTCCTGCAAAAGAAGTATTGATTCTGGCATCGCATCATCCTTGCCTCTTAATTCCCAAGTTATTAGAACTATTCAACTGGTAAATGTCTGTCCGGTAGCAAACACAGTGCTTGACTGCACCGGGACTTACCGGCGCGCAATACCTGAGGAGTTCGCATCTGGATTACCGGCGGCGCATAATGTCGTGGTTACGTACGGTAGCGAACAGATTGCGGCATGTACGCCGAGTAAGTTTGTCAAACGTCATTGAGTCTTGCGGGCAGTGCAACACGAATTAATCAACCTCGAGGCGCGGATTGACGGCGCCTGAAAGCTCGGAGAATAGAAATGCTCTACACAATAGCGGTAATTTTGGTGGTTCTCTGGCTACTGGGACTGGTCACCTCCTACACGATGGGGGGATTCATTCATATTCTTCTCGTTATCGCCATCATTGTGATCCTGCTGCAGGTCATCCAAGGCCGGCGCACCTAAGGAAGTAGTCCATTCCGGCCCGTAGGAACCCATGTAACCGGAATGGACCTTGATTTAATCGCGCGCCGTGAGAGATTGTCCGGCGCTGCGCGCTACACGCCAGCTTTTATGCTGCCATCAAGCTGCGGGACCGCGATTGGAGCCACCTCGACCTTGGCCACCCCTTGGGTTTTCGATATGCCGATCTTCCGCGCGGTCGAGGGCGAGAGATCCAGGATGCGATTTTTTGCATACGGCCCGCGGTCCTGGATGGTGACGATCGCGCTCTGCCCGGTCTCGAGATTGGTTACTTTTGCGGTGGTACCGAGCGGCAGCGTCCGACTCGCCGCATTGGCGCCCTGTGGGTTCATTCTGGTGCCGTCCGCCATAGTCTTGCGCGTAAACGTTTTCGCATAAAAGGACGCCGTGCCGATGCGCTTCTGGCCCGATCGGTCAAGATGCCGTTTGGGTGCTGGGGCGGCCTGCTCAACGGACACCGCGTTCTGCGATGCCGTGCTTGCCAAAACGCGAGCCTGATATGCGAAGCCGGCAACGGCACCGACGAGGCAGGCAATCACCAAAGTTGCCACCACAGTGATTCGAGTGATGCCTGGCGCGGCGCCCGCGCTCGTTGAGAAGGATGACGCGCGCGGCGGCCTTACGGCCTCAATCGAAGTTGCTTGCGACACTTTGCTTCAGCGGAAGACCGCTCATATGAGTGTTCATTGAGTGTACCGCCACTCGACTTTCCGGCAGGACCCCTGAGGAGGCTTCTATCACCTCGAGCAGTTCGTCAAAAAGGACGCGGTAATACACTACGGCTTGCCGCAGTTCCTCGATGTTGGCTTGACCGCGCTCCGCACGCACCGCGATGGCCTGCGCAGCTCGGTAATTGTGCACAACTGCGGGGTGCTCAATGGAGATGTCGGCGGCGCGGCGCTCAAAATCTCCCATCGGGTAGCCACGCTTTAGCATCACCTCACGCACCAACTGGTCCGCTTGGGCAACGACATTCTGGGGATTATTGATGAACCGGCCCTGCAATCCGTACCAGGAACGATTAGATCTAGCGGCTTCAGCAGCCGTCAAAGGTACGATGTCGAGCCGCTCAACGCGTCGTGCACGCACCTTTGGTTCCGATTCGGCTTTTGTCCGGCTTCCGAGGTCCCGGACCGTCCGGTTGTATTCCGGACCGAAGCGAACTTGAAGTCTCTCGGATTGTTTATTCCGATAATCAAGCCATACCGCAAAGCCAATCAATGCAGCGGCTTGGGCAATCAGAACCCATTGTGTATCCATCGTGTGCATGTGCTCTCTCTTGTTTACGGAGAGATTGGCCTTAGCGGGGCGGAGTGCCAGGCTCACCCGTCGCACCGGTGTTGCCGGTATTGCCTGGGTTGCCGGTGTTGCCGGTGTTGCCGGTGTTGCCGGTGTTGCCGGTTGCGCCGGTGCTGCCGGTTGCGCCGGTATTGCCCGTGTCGCCGGTTGCGCCGGTACCGCCCGTTGCACCCGTGTTGCCGACATTGCCGGTGTCACCGGTTGCACCCATGGTTCCTGTGCTGCCGGTATTCCCAGGGTTGCCGGTGTTTCCGGTGTTGCCAGTTGGGCCCGGCGGACCGGCAGGACCCGGTGAGCAAGCGCCAAAGGCGAGCATCATCAGGGAAGCTACGATTAACTTTGAATATTTCACAGTCGTTCCTCACTATTTGAATCGCGTGAATTGCTCTATTGTCCGCGAGCAATCCTTAAGTTCTTGATCGGTTTTCCGTTGATGGTGTAGGCTACGTTCACTTCACCGCCACGTCTGTACGCCGACGCACACAACGAAACGGCACCGCCAAATCGATCCACCGCGTTAAGTTCGGCAGCGTACGGTCGACCGGCGGCGATTGCCGCTAGGATTGGGAATTACCTGCACTGGTAACCCAAGGTATGTGTCAAATCTATCGATCCGCGCCGTATATCCTCGCAGCGCTGCTGCTCGCCGCCTGCGGCGGCGGCGGGGGTGGCGTGGCGGACGCCGGAGGGGGCAGCGCCCCACCGCGCGGGACGCTGCTGCAGAGCCCACCCGAGCTTTTATCCACTGTGACGGCGCCGAATCTGCTGCTTGAACTCAATCTCGCGGCCAATCTTCAGCTGCTGGCTCTCAGCGGCGTGCCGCACTGCGACATTCTCCTTTATCACATCGAGTACACGACGGTCGGCGGGGCGAACGAAGCCACCACGGCGTCCGCCGCGCTGATAGTGCCCACTGGTCTTGGCGCCGGTTGCACCGGAGCCCGTCCGATCGTCCTGTATGCGCATGGCACCACCACCGACCGCGCCTTCAATATGACGAATATGCAGAATGCGGAGACTCTCTCCCTAGCGGCGCTCTTCGCATCGCAGGGGTACATCGTCGTGGCGCCAAACTATGCGGGCTATGACACTTCCACGCTTCCCTATCATCCTTACTTGATCGCCGATCAGGAATCAAAGGACATGATCGACGCACTGACTGCGGCGCGCACCGCGTTGCCGTTCGCCTCTGCAACGTTGACCAAGGATAGCGGGCAGTTGTTCATTACCGGTTATTCGCAGGGGGGTTACGTGGCGATGGCTACCCATCGCGCGATGCAGGCTGCCGGGATGAAGGTCACCGCATCGGCGCCGATGTCCGGCCCGTATGCCCTCGCCGCTTTTGTTGACGCGGTTTTCTACGGTGAGGTCAACGGGGCCGCCACCGTATCCTCTACCCTGTTACTCACTGCCTATCAGAATGCGTACGGCACAATTTACGCCAACGCCGCCGACGTATTCGAGCCCCAATATGCCGCCGGCATCGACTCCTTGCTGCCAAGTACGACGCCGAGAAGCGCCCTGTATGCGCAGGGAAAACTTCCCGAAAATGCGCTGTTTAGCTTGACGCCACCCGATCCGGCATACACTGACATTACGCCGCCGCTGACGCCGACGAATCTGGCCGAGGTATTTGCGCTCGGCTTTGGCGCAGGCAATTTGCTTCAGAACAGCTATCGCCTCAGCTATCTTAACGATGCACAAGCAAACCCGGATGGCGGCTTTCCGACCATTACCACGGGAATTGCCGCCGCATCCCCCGGCCTTCCGTGGAGACGGGCATTGCAATTGAACGATCTGCGCAATTGGGTCCCGACTGTTCCAGTCCTGCTGTGCGGCGGGGATGTCGATCCGCTCGTGTTCTGGCTCAATACTCAGCTGATGCGGGGTTATTGGGCAGCCCACGCACCGGCATCTGCGCCGATCGTGCTCGATCTCGAGTCGACGCCATCGGCCGGCGACCCTTACGCCAATCTGCAGAAAGATTTTGCGCTCGCCAAGGCGCTCGTTGCAGCGGCCGCCGTCGCCCAAGGGGCTACCGATGGCGGTGCGCTTGCGGTCGCTGAAGCCTATCATGCGACGCTGGTGGCGCCTTTCTGCTTCGCGGCGGCCAAGTCGTTCTTCGCGACCTTGTAAACCGCAAACCCCCGGGGCAAACAATGTCCTGACGGAAATTCTTGAGGCGCGCTTCAGCGCTTCGGTGTTGCAGGCCGCCAGGATCCGACCGCTTCGGCACAGAAGCTCGCAAGTTCTTCCAGCACGATCTGTACCGCGCGATTGGCAGCAACCACCCCTCCGTAGGGATCCTCACTGGCGGCTGCAATCGTCTCATCGAATTCGCGCCATGCAATCACCCGACGCGTGGCGTCGTCCACAACATAGGCTCGCAGCGTGAAACGGGAACGGCTTGGTTGATCAACAAAATCCTGCTCGAGTCGCATTATCTCGGTGTCGAGCCTGAAATCGGCGGCCGCGCCGCTGGGCGCGAGCACGACCGCGCGGAACGCGCCTCCCTTCTCGATGGCGGCAACGATGAGCGGTGCGAGCATTCGGGCCGGCGTATCGACCCATTCGCTGTGGGAAAAATACTCACGCGTATGAGAGCCGCGCACATAGATGATATGGGTGCTGTCAAAACCTGATGCCGCACTCGGAGAATTGATGATCAGCGTGGGCGCCGCCGTCAATACGTGCGAGACGCCATCTGGTGCCGCGCGGGGTACGGCCGGCACGCTGTCAAGAGTATAGAAGGACGGTTGCACCGCCCTCTTCGCGAACAACGCACCGCAGCCGGCGTTCAGACTCAAAGCCAGACCCGCAATACTAAAGCAGAACAATCGGGCGAAACACCGGCGATTCATGGCGGCCGCTGCCGTTGTGACGACTCACCCGGCCCTTCAGGCACCGGGCTGTGACCCCTGAGGAGGCCGGCCGGATCGCGCTCGGTTTGGTCGCTGAGGCGCCGCAATGAGCTTGAGAGGACACTCAGTTCGCCGAGTAGCCGTTGCAGTTCCGGGATGGTTTCCGCCGTGAGCCGCTTCACGTCAGTGCCGACGAGTTCGACCGTCTTTCCCGCGCTTGTGCTGGCCAATGCGGCCTCGTTCCCCATTCGTTCGACAGCCGTTGCGCTGCGGCTGATTTGCTCGATGACCGGGCCCAGTTGGGTTGTCACGCGGGCGCTGTTGTCGAAGGTTTGAGCGGCGCTGGCGATGCCCGCGTCGAGCGTCGTCCGGCGTGCGGCCAGCGTGTGAGAGACCGCGGCAATGTCGGCAAGGGCATGGGTAAACGCGGCTCGGTTGTCATCGCTGAGCATGGCATTGATGTTGTTCGAAGTCTGATCGAGTTTCGCCAAAACGGACGTGAGCACATTTTCCAGACGGGCACTCAGCGAGGGCTTTGTGCGAATCTCCGGGTATTGACCGGGCGCAGCGGCGCGCAGGGGTGCCGAGTCTCGTCCGCCACCCTCGAGTTCGACATAGGCGATGCCGGTTAGGCCTTGTGTCTTCAATACCGCGAGCGTGTCCTGATTGATCGGGGTGCCGCGCTCGATCGCGAACACGAGCCGGACGCGCTCCGGATTTTCAGGATCTAATTGAATGGTGCGGACCTTGCCCACATCGACACCGTTATATTTGACCGGCGCGTTCAGATTGAGCCCGGCAACCGGCTCGGTTTCGATCGCCAGATACAAATCATATTTTTTCTGGAAGGCACCCCCCGAGGCGAGCCAAAGCACGACGCTCATCATCCCGGCGCCGAGCAGGAGCACAAACGCGCCGACCAACGGATAATTTACTTTGGTTTCGATGACGGCTCCTCGGCCTTGCCTGCGGCCTGAACTTCGGGCCGCCGCCCTGCCTGTTCATGTGCCGCTCTGCCCCGCGGGCCGTCGAAGAACTGCCGAACGGCGGGATTGTCCATGCGCGAGAGTTCGGACATCGAACCCACGGCTTGTACCTTGCCCTCGGCGAGGACCGCGACGCGGTCGGCGACCTGCCATAACAAATCGAGATCGTGCGTGATGATGACAATAGTCAGACCGAATAGATCGCGCAGCTTGCGCACCAGCGCATCCACACCGTCGGCGCTCTGCGGATCGAGTCCGGCGGTCGGTTCGTCGAGGAACAGCAACTCCGGGTCGAGCGCGAGAGCGCGAGCGAGCGACGCACGCTTCATCATCCCGCCGCTCAGTTCGGGCGGATATTGCGCGCCGACCGCCGGCGCCAAACCGCTCATCGCGAGCTTCCAGGCGCACAGGTCATCGATCAATCCATCTTCAAGCTCGGTGTGTTCACGCAACGGCAAGCCGACGTTTTCCATCACCGTCAGGGAGCCGAACAATCCGCCGTGCTGGAACATCACACCCCAGCGCTGGCGCAACGCGAGAGCCTGGTCGTCTCCGAGTTGATTCAGATCAACGCCGAGAACCCGGATGGAGCCGGAATCCGGGCGGTGCAGCAGAATCATCTCGCGCAGCAGCGTCGATTTTCCGGAGCCGCTGCCGCCGACCAACGCGAAGATTTCCGCCCGGCGCACCTGCAGGTCGAGTTCGGAATGCACGACGTGACCGCCGAAGTGCGTCGACACCTTGTTGATCTCGATGACCGGCTCAGAGGTTTGCTGATTGTCTTGCACGTCACAGGTCCAGCGCGCTGAAAGCGACGGAAAACAGGGCGTCCGCCAGTATGACCAGGAAGATCGATTGAACCACCGCACGCGTGGTCTGACGGCCGACGCTGTCGGCACCCCCCTCGGTGCGAAAGCCCTGAAAGCAGCCGACCACGGCGATGATGCCGGCGAAAACCGGAGCCTTGCCGATGCCGACCATATAGGCCGTGATGCTGACGGCCTTGACGAATCGATCACCAAACTCAACAAAGCCCACGCCGAGCTGCGCTCGGGCCATCAACATTCCGCCGAACACACCGAGGAAGTCCGCAAACACGATGAGCAGCGGCAAGACGATCAGCAGCGCGATAATCTTGGGCAGAACCAGCTGCTCCAAGGGGGCGATGCCCAGCGTGCGCATGGCGTCGATCTCTTCGGTCACCTTCATCGTTCCAATTTGCGCTGCGTAGGCGGAGCCTGAGCGCCCGGCGAGGATGATTGCTGTAATTAAGGGCGCAAACTCGCGCAGCATGGACAAACCGACGAGATCAGCAACGAAGATATTGGCGCCGTATTGCCGAAGTTGATCGGCGCCCTGATAGGCGACCACGATGCCGAGCATGAACGACAACAGCCCGACGATGGGAAGTGCGTCGACGCCCGCACTGCGTACGTTGTAAAGCACGGTGCGCCATCGAAATCGTTCCGGGTGTCTGACGCAGCCTGCCAGCGCGTGTGCATTTTTGCCGATGAAGGCGAGCAACGCGATGGTCTGCGACAAGACTGCTTCGCTGCCGCGGCCGATGCGTTCAAGTGCCGTCGCCGGCGGTATCGGAGCGGGCACGGGATTGGCCGCTGCGGCGGCAATCTGTTGTGCGACGACGTCCAGCAGCTTTGCGAAACGGGGACGCAAGCCGCGCACGGTCACGACGACGTTGCCGCCGCGCAGCCGCGTCAGGAGCTTGTACAGCACCCAGGCTCCGGCGGTGTCCAATGCCTCGATATGCGTCCCATCCGCGACTGCATCCGTTTTGGACGCAAGACGAACGGTTTCAAGCTGGCGCTCAATGACGCCAATGCCGCGCGCAGTCCAGAATCCCGACAATTCGAGGTCTTGGGCAGTGGGCTGCGAGAGTACTGCGGCTTCCACCGGGCTCGGTTTCATACCCGAACCAGCTTATCGATAATTTCCTACCGCGTATGTACGCCAGGAGACATAGGCTATAGACAAATCCGAAGCTCGAACCAGGGTGACCTCGGGATGGCATCCAGAGTTTACACGGGTCCTTTCACGGATTTACCGGTGATATAGTGCGTGAATGCAGCCGGGATCTTCGCCGACGCTTAACGACCAAGAGCTTCTCGACGCGAATCGTCGCTTCTATGACTTGCTTTGGTCCGGCGCTCGCTTGGTGGAACCGGAGCAATTCAACACCTGGCCGCTCGTGCGATCCCTGCTGTCCGATGGCGGTCGACGGCTCGAAGTGGCGCCCGGCCTGCGCCCGCGGCTGCCGATCGAGGGCACACAATTCGTGGACATCAGCGCGCCGGCATTGATGAAGCTTCGCGAGCGCGGCGCGCAGGTCGTCCTGAGCCAAATACGTTCCCTGCCCTTCGCCGACGGCGCATTCGATCTGGTGTGCGCACTGGATGTGATCGAGCATGTCGATGATGACCACGTCGCCCTGTGGGAGCTGTCGCGTGTCACCAAGCCGGGCGGGACTCTCGTGATCTCGGCGCCCTTGCACCCCTCGCGCTGGACCGCTTTCGACGATTTCGTCGGCCACAAGCGGCGCTACGAGCCCACCGACCTGATCAGCAAACTGGCGCAGCACCAGCTGGTCGTGGAGCACAGCGCCCAATTCGGAATGCAGCCGCGTTCCACCCCGCTCGTCGACATCGGAATGTGGTGGCTCAAACATCACCGCGAACAGGCTCTATGGTGGTACAACAGATTGTTCATGCCGCTCGGATTGAGGTTCCAGAAGACATTGAAACTCGCCCCCGGAATGATCGCGCCGGACGCGGTCGATGAGATCCTGCTCGTCTGCCGTCGGCATAGCTCGCACGATTCCCTACCCGGTTCAATCCCGCCGGCTCGACCGCAATGAGCAGCCCGAATTCATTAGGCGTGGAGTACCTCTCACGGGCGCAGTTACCGCTGCAGTCGGACTTATGGTGGGAGAGCGTATTGGGTTTGGCGCATTTTGGTTCAGAGCCCGTCGCGAGATCCCGAGAGCAAGTCCCGGTGGCGGAAGTGACCATTGCGCCCCTGGTTACCGCGGACGGCGTGTTCGAGGTCTGGCGCGCCGACGGACCGAAGACGAGTGGCCGCATCGGAGCCGTGCAATTCCGCGCCAGCGAGCAGCTGCTTTATGGGTGCATATCGGTACCGGAGAGCATCGTGCGATGCGGCGGCGCAGACAACGGACACAGCCCATTGGAGCTCGCGACGATGCGCGCCTACACGGAAATCTTTGCCGCGCTCGACGCTTTGGCGTATCCGCAACTGGTGCGCATATGGAATTATGTGTCTTCCATCAATCAGGATGCGGACGACGGAGAACGCTACTGGCAGTTCAATAAAGCGCGCCAAGAGAGCTTTCTCTCCAGGAAGCTACCCGTTGTTGACACCGTACCGGCAGGCTCCGCGTTAGGCACTCCAACGGGGAGCCCGCTGGTCATCTATTTTCTCGCTAGCCGCGTTGCGATGCGGGCCATTGAAAATCCGCGGCAAGTGAGCGCCTATCATTATCCATCACAGTACGGACCCAAAAGTCCGACCTTTTCGCGTGCCGCGCTGCTGAGGGAGCAGGCGGGAGACATGTTGTTAGTTTCGGGAACGGCCAGCATAGTCGGTCACGAGTCCGTGCATACCGACGATGTCGCGGCGCAGACTCGCGAAACCATTGCAAACATCAAAGTGCTGATTACGGAAGCCAATCGGCTTAGCCGGGATCCACGCTACGCCGCGGACATGCTTGCGTACAAGGTCTATGTGCGTAATCCGCAGCACCTGCCGACCATCGCGGCCGAGTTGCGGGCAGCCGTTGGACATCGGGCGACGGTCACGTACTTGCACGCCGATGTGTGCCGCCGCGAATTATTGGTTGAAATTGAAGCCGCGAGCTCTCGAATTCCGACTGCGCAGTAAAGGCCAGGGAAAGTTGCCATGTCCGCATTCTCGACGACGCATCTGGTGCTGGTGCCAAGCTACAACCCAGGCCACAAGGTCTACGATACCATCAGGGCGGCCCGCCAACAGTGGGCGCCCGTTTGGATCATCGTCGATGGCAGCACCGATGGCACCGGCGAGGAACTCGGCCGCATGGCCGCGGAGGATCCGGGTCTGCGGGTACTGCATCTGCCGCGCAATCGAGGCAAGGGTTCCGCGGTGATCCACGGTCTGCAAGTTGCTGCGCGGGCTGGCTTTACGCACGCGTTGACGATGGATGCGGATGGACAGCACCCAAAACAGTTGATCCGAACGTTCATGGCCGCATCGATGAAGTCCCCAACCTCGATGATCTTGGGCGAGCCCCAGTTCGATTCAAGCGCACCCACCGTGCGGGTAGTCGGCCGTCGCCTGTGCAACTGGTGGGTGAATGTCGAAACACTTTGGGCCGGTATCCATGACTCGCTGTTCGGATTCCGGGTCTATCCGATCGCACCGCTGCTTGAAATCATGCGGTGTCAATCCTGGATGCGGCGTTTCGATTTCGATGCCGAAGCCGCAGTGCGGCTGTCCTGGCGCGGTGTCATGCCGGTGAACATCGCCGCGCCGGTCAAATATTTTAGGGCCGACGAGGGCGGCGTGACGCACTTTCACTATGGGCGCGACAATGCTCTGTTGACCTGGATGCACATGCGGCTATTCGCGGAATTTCTGGTGCGGCTCCCGATCTTGATCGCGCGCCGGCGCCGCCACCCATGACTGCTCGGTCATTGGAGAGGCTTGCGAGCGCAATACTTGGAAAAAACGCCAAGCTCCACGTGACGGTTCACTTCGGTAAAGCCCGCGAATCGCATGCCTCCCATGACGGCCGATGGCGATATGCACGCTTCGATGGTATCCCAGTAATAGCGCATCAGCTCCGGCATATCGCCGTGACGAGCCACTAACCTGGTCATCAGCGGTACGGCGCCCCTCATATAGGCTTTGAGCAATGCCCGGGATAGCACATGTTCGGGCTTGGTGATTTCCAGCACGCATAGCGTTCCACCGGGTCTGAGTACCCGGTAAAACTCGCCAAAAGCCACGGACAGATCGCTGATGTGCCGCAACGCGTAGCCCATGCAGAGGAAATCGGCCATGCCATCCTCAAGCGGCAGGGACTCGGCGCTGCCGATCATTAACGTGACGCCGTTCGGAACATCGGCATGTTCCACCATACCTGGGCTTGGATCTACGCCGATGACCAACCGCGCATCGCCGGTAATCGCGGCCGCCTCTCGAGCCACCTGGCCGGTGCCGACGCCGACGTCCACCACGGTCATCCCGGGACGCAGACCACTCGCCTTTAGCGCGTGGCGCCGATACCAGGATCCGGTACCAAGGGCCATGGCAGACACGACACGCTCGTAGTCCCCAGCGGTTCGGCTGAAAATACTACGTACCCACGCGGACCGATCCTGCTCGGATCCGTAGTACTTCTTCAAAGGCGGGTGTGGCGCTTGCATGCGACTGACGGCATCTTAAGGGTTCATGGATGATATCCCAGTCTGTGCGCGATTCCACACCCTGATGGGGCCCCGCCGCTGCAGCGCTGCCCCGCTCGCCTGGACCGTGGCGAACGCGGCGCCGAGTGCGATGAAGCTATTCAATACTCGGCGTAGCGTTCGGTAGCGCACGGTCGAGCACAGGCGATGGACGTTAAAGTCCGGAAAACACCGGAGTTCGCCCATGAACATGACACTCAGCGTCGCACCGATCATCGCGCTCATCGCCGGCGTGTTGATTCTTCTCATACCGCGATTATTGAATTACATCGTCGCGATCTATTTGATCGTTACCGGATTGCTCGGACTGTTCGGTACCGGGAATCTCCATCTTCATTAGTGTAGGCGCGCAATTGCTCGCTCGCAGCGATAACCGGGGAACGCCTTAAGAGCGCTTCCTAAGCCGGTAATACGCCCCGCTGCGCAGCGAACCCCCGTCCGCGGCGGCCGGGAGTCGCCGTACGGCGGCGATGATCGACTGCAATGTGAACACGGTTCCAGCCATGAGCCGCAACCGGCGCCCAATGCTGACCACCCATTTGTGATGTAACTGCGTGATTTCTGTTGATATTTAAGAGTCAATCTTGGTCACGCTTCAACATTGGTTCGGCCGAAAAAGCAGTCAAGTACTGGCACCTGTTTACAGCAGCTTGCCCCTTGGTGATATCTTCATATTGACATCCCGGGAGCGTGTCGTCTTTCGTGAGTGCGGAGGCAAGAAGTTTAAGGATGACCGAGGTCTGGGCGAAATGGGAGGGTGAGGTTATTAGCGGAGCTTTTCCGCTGCGCCGCTTTCTGAGCGGCTCGGATCACAGCGGAGTATTCCTAACCCAAGATAATGCACAAAACATTGCCAATGCCGCGGTAAAGATCATACCGACTGATCCGGCACATACACTGGCGCAGCTCTCGCAGTGGAGGACGGCTGCCGCCCTTTCCCATCCTCACCTGATTCGCCTTCTCGACGCGGGTCGTTGCCAGCTCGGAGGTCACCAATTTCTCTTTGTCGTGATGGAATATGCTGAAGAAACTCTCTCTCAGATCCTTCTCTACCGGGCCCTTACTCCCGACGAAGTGCGGGAAATGCTGCTTCCCACCCTCGACGCCTTGGCTTTCCTTCACCGCAAAAACTTGGTGCAGGGCCAGCTGAAGCCGCCAAACTTTCTGGTCGTCAATGATCAACTGAAACTGGCGAGCGATACCATCCGTCGTGCCGGCGAATCCACGACAAGCATCGCGCAGTCTTCCTTGTACGATCCCCCAGAAGCAAAAAACGGCAGGATTTCCGCCGCCGGCGACATTTGGGCTCTCGGCATAACCATGGTTGAGGCTCTCACCCAGTGCCCTCCCGTGTGGCCTGATAAAGGATCCGAGATTGTCTCCTTGCCCGCCAATTTTCCTCCAACATTCGTGGAAACTGTGCAGCGCTGCTTGAGTCGCAACCCCGTCGACCGTCCCACGGTTACCGACCTCGAAGGCGAGTTCAATCGGTCGCCACAGGCAGCCGTGCTTTCGAGTCCTCAGCCTGTCGAACGCAGCGCAACCGGCGAAACCGCTGCTCCACAGAAGTCGCCCAAACAACGCTGGTTCGTCTCCATTATCGCTGTGCTCCTCGTAATATTGGCCGCTGTTTGGGCTGGCTTGCGCCTGTTTCAGAGCAATCCAAACCCCCAGCAACCCGCCTCACGTACTTCGTCCAGCGCAAAATCCACAGAGTCCGAGCCGGCGCCCTCGCGCCCTGCTTCTCCTCCGTCGAATCTACCCGCACGACCGTTGGCGGACACTCCACCCCCCGTGCTCCATAAAGAAATCCCCGACATTCCGCGCACCGCAAGTAGCACCATTCACGGCCATATCAATGTCGCAGTTCGCGTGACCGTCGATAGCTCAGGCAATGTCGTCGGCGAGACCTTGGAAACTCCCGGCCCCAGCAAATATTTCGCCCGTTTGGCAACCGCAGCCGCCAAAAAATGGAAGTTCGCTCCCGAAGACAACCAGGACTCTCGAGAGTGGCTATTGTGGTTCGAGTTCAGTCGCGACGGCACCACCGGACACGCCACCGCCCCGCGGTCCTAGCCACATTGGTCGATTTACTGCATTACGAATGAAGATCGGTGAAGAGCAAATCGCCCCGTTGTCATGCCAGATAATGAATGCGCGCGCGGACGGATTACTCGGTGCTGCGCGTCGGCGTGGTCTGTCGTAATTGGTGTGGCGTACAGCCTCGGATTGCGACTTGGCCAAAGAATTCGGAGTACAGCGCCTTCCGATCTGCGCTCAGCGCACGTGGCGTAACGCCTCGGAAGGCAGCTCCTCAAAGAGGAGTTGATAGTCATGAGCCAAGCGGCCCAACTCCCAAACACCAAACTGGGTAGCTACTCCGGTAACAACGCACTACTCCCAGGCAGAACTCTCGAACTTGATCGAGGCCGCGGACAAGGTGTGCGAGACAGAGTCCCGCAAAGCCTCATCGGTCGCCACCCTTCCTCGCCTGCGATTCGAGCTTTCCAAGTCATCTCCCGCAAAGGCTTGCACGCCGGGCCGCTGGGCGTTATTGTGTATTGCAATTGCGATGCACGTAGGACGGACTGATGACCAACGTTAAATCTCGAACCATTCCCCCGCTGCGCGTTTCTGAGCAACTGCGCACCGACGCCGAGAGCGTGCTAGCGCCGGGTGAGACGCTGTCCGCCTTCGTGATGGATGCAGTGTCGCGCACCATTGATTTTCGCAAGTCCCAACAGGACTTCCTGGCCCGCGGCATGGCAAGCGCGGAGCTTGCACGAACCAAGGGTGGCTACGTCCCCGCCGATAAGACGTTTGCCCGGTTACGCAGACGGCTTGCCAGCGCGCGGCGCGCCCGCAAGTGACTTATAAAGTCCGCCTCACGGCGGAAGCCCTCAAGGATCTCGATCAGCTCTACGATTTCCTGGTCAAACGTGATTTAGACGCGGCCGAGCGTGCGCTCGCCGCCATCGAACGTGCATTCGAGCTGCTTAGCTACTCGCCGTTCTCGTGCAGAAAGGCGCTTCTACAGAATAGCCCTCGCTGGCGAGAAATTCTGATCCCGTTTGGTCACTCGGGTTACGTCGCCCTGTTTGAGATCGACGACGGCCGTACCGTCACCGTCACGGCAGTTAGGCATCAACGGGAGGAAGACTATCATTGAGCCGTGCACAGGCTGTTCCTTGCAAGGCATTACCCAGCTTGTTGAATTGATTGGCGCGCCCGGACGGATTACTCGGCGCCGCGCGCTTCGCCCCTTCGGGGCCGCCCTTTGGGCGTTCAGCGCCGCTTCGCGGCGCTGTCGAACTGGCTTGTTTGTCTGTCGGCGGTTCGAATCGGCCGCTGATGAGTCGATCGCAGCAAGCTGTGGAAGCAAATTTTTGTGAATATTGCGCGCCCGGACGGATTCGAACCGCCGACCCCCTGGTTCGAAGCTCAATTTAAGCGTTTGCGACCGAATCCCGTTAAATTCCCGCAACCAACCGGCCATGCCCGGAGATACGCACAAATTCTGGCAAAGAATACTTGCCATCATGTTGTCACTTATGACAACATTGCTGCGGGAGGTATTGAGTGACGAGAACGACCCGGCCCATCTCTTGGGTGACTGCCGCACGCAAGGAGCTTGCCGGCTTTCCGGAAGAGGCACAGGCGATCTGTCTTGCAGCACTGACAATCGCAGCCGAGGGCGGCAAAGCGGACATCGCCAAGCCGCTGAAAGGCTTGGGATCGGGAGTGCTGGAGATCGCCCTACCCTACCGCGGCAACGCTTTCCGGGTGGTCCATGCGGTACAAATCGGCGCGGACCTGTGGGTCGTTCACGCGTTTCAAAAGAAGTCGACCCAAGGAATCAAGACAGCGAGGCACGAGATCGATCTGATCAAGGCTCGAGTGAAACGATTGAAGGAGATGTTGCGGTGAAAAATGAACCTCTGGAAGTGACCCGTGGCAGCGGTAACGTTTACCGCGATCTCGGTCAAGACGATGCCGACGTCAAGCAATTCAAGACACTGCTGGCGGCAGAAATTATTAGAACCCTAGAGCGCGACAAACTGACCGTTCGGGCCGCACACGCCCGTACCGGCATCGCGGCGGCCGACTTCTCGCGCATCCGTAACGCTGACCTCGCTCGCTTTACCCTCGATCGCTTGGTCGGCATCATCAACCGCCTCGGATCCCGCGTCGAAGTCAAAATAAAAATCAAACCAACGGCGCGCGCCCGACAGGTTGCAATAGCCTAACGATGTGGACGGGCGTCAAATAGTAATCAGAGCTGCGGTACTCCGTTCCAATGCGATGAACATGTTGTGCTGCCGGTCGGCGTCCAAACCCGACGCCCGTCCACAAAGGTGCGCCTTCAGGTCCTTGAGCGCTTCGCCTTCGCGCGATTGCCGATGCTCACGGCAAGGAACGCTGCCGTGAAGATCAGCGCGACTCCGGCAAGCATCAGCGTCCCGATGGCGTTAATCTCCGGATTGACCCCGACGCGCAGGCTGGAAAAAATGGCCATCGGCAAGGTCGTGGTTTCCGGCCCGGCGAGGAAGCTCGAGGTCACGACGTCATCGAACGACAGCGTCATCGCCAGCAGCCAACCCGAAAGAATCGCCGGCAAGGCGAGCGGCAGGGTCACGGTAATGAATACGCGCAGGGGCCGTGCGCCGAGGTCGCGCGCCGCGTCCTCGAGCGAACGATCGCGTCCCAATACACGCGCAAAAACGACCGACGCGACGATTGGCGCGCCCAGGGTCGCATGTGCAACGACGAGGGTCGGCATGCCCTTGCCCTCCTCCCAGCCTGTGATTGCTTCGAGAGCCGCGAATAGCATCAGAAAGGAAAATCCCAATAATATTTCTGGCGCGAAGATGGGTATGGCCAGGAGCGCCAGCAGTGTGTCTCGCCCGGGAAATCGCTCCAATCGACCCAACGCGATGCCCGCGAGAGTTCCAATCGCCACCGCGATCGGCGAAGACAGCAAGGCCAGGCGTAGCGATCGATAGGCTGCGTCCAACAGTTCGTCGTCAGCCGACAATGCCTGGTACCAATGCAGCGACGGAAATACTCCACCTCCGTTCGTCGCGTAGCCACTGAATGAATAGACGATAATCCAGGTAATGGGCAGGTACAGGAACACGAAACCCAGCGCGAGGGTTACGATCTGCCACGGGCGTTGCCGGGCGGAGTTCATTGCCTGGCCACTCCGAGCGGTCCAAGCCATCGTTTCAACAGAAACGATGGAATGATCAGCAGCAGGAAAGTCGCAATCGCGATCGCTGCAGCCAAGGGCCAGTCGCGGTTCTGAAAGAACTCATCCCAGAGGATGCTCCCGATCATGATGGTGCTGCTGTTGCCGACCAGCTCCGGAATCACGTATTCACCGACGGCCGGGATGAACACGAGAACCGCCCCGGAGATCAATCCCGGCAGCGCCAAAGGCAGCGTGACGGCAAGACGGCAGCGCGACCGAAATCAGCGGCACGGCGAGCAAGGTGAGCAGCCAGACGAGCGGCACCGCGATCGTCGATCGATCCACCAGTGTCAGGCGTCTCGTCGTCATTCCGTCAACGCCACGGCTGCGTCCGCAGGGAGCCCCATATGAATCGTATCGCCCGCGGCGAGTGGTGTTCCCGCGCTGCCGCGAACGTTCATCAGCGTGGCATCGAGCATGCGGCCACTCGCCAGGCGGATCGTCGCCCGCGACAGCGTACCGCCGTAGGAAATCTGCTCGATCTCTCCCGACAGCTCGTTGGCAAGATGTGTCGGGCCTGGCGATACGACCAGTCGCTCCGGCCGGAAGCCTACCGCGCGGATGGACTTCGATTGCAGGCTTTCATCATGCCCGATCACAAGTTCCAGGCCTTCAGGCGTCTTGAATCGTGATTGGCCCGGCCCGATGTTTTCGGCCGATCCGTCGAATAGATTGATGTTGCCGAGGAACGCCGCCACGAATCGGCTCCGCGGCCGCTCGTACAATGCCCGCGGTTCGCCAAATTGCACGATGCGGCCCTTGTCCATGACGGCAATATAGTCCGACATCGCCATGGCCTCCTCCTGGTCGTGCGTCACGACGATGAACGTGGTGCCGACTGCTCTCTGAATTGCAATCAACTCGCGCTGCACTTGCGCGCGCAGGCTCCGATCGAGAGGGGGGCCATCGGCTCATCCAACAACAGGATCGCCGGTTTCATCACCAGACATCGCGCCAGAGCCACACCCTGACGCTGCCCGCCGGACAATTGATCCGGTCGGCGATCGCCGAACTCTTCGATGCGGGTGAGTTTCAGGGCCCATGCGACCAGGCGCTGCCGCTCCTCCCGCCTGACTCCCCGCGCCTTCAGGCCGTACTCGATATTGCCCAGCACGGACAGGTGCGGAAACAGGGCATAGCTCTGGAACATCATGTTGACCGGTCGCGCAAAAGCCGGCACGGCCTGCATATTCTTGCCGTCGATGCTGAGGGTGCCCCCATCAGGGTCCTGCAGTCCCGCAATGATCTGCAACAGCGTCGTCTTACCCGAACCGGACGCGCCGAGAAGCGCGACGATCGAACCGCGCGGGACTTCGAGATTTACATCTTGCAGCACGGGCGTACGATCGAACGATTTCGATACATCCTTGAGCACGAGAATTGCGGACTCGTTGCCTGACACGTTCAATGCCCCGTCTTCATGCGCAGCCAACTCCTCGACAGCAATCGCGTCTCTTCCATCGAGAATGCCCGATCGAGGATGAGCTGCTCGCGCGCCGCCGCCGTCGGATAGATCATCGGATTGTCCCGAAGCTCCGGCAAAAGCTGCGCCATGGCAGCCGTGTTTGCAATGGCAAAGCTGGTCGATTGCGCAAGCTTGACTGCAATCTCCGGACGCAGCACAAAGTCGATGAATTTCAGGGCCGCATCTGCGTGGCGCGAATCCGCGGGGATCGCGAAAGCGTCGATATACATGGGAATTCCCTCGCGCGGCTGTCGGTAATCGAGGTGGACGCCGGTATTTAGTTGGTCTGCAAGACGCTGCGCGGCCATTGCATCGGCGGAATATCCGATCGCCAGGCACAATTCACCCCGTGCAAGCTGGTCGTAATAGCCGGGCGTATTGATTCTCCGGATGAAAGGCCTCGCACGCGCAAACGTGTCGGAAAGGTCGGCGAGGGAATGTGAATCCGAGCCGAGTTCATTCTGGCCCAGGTAAAGCGACATCATCAGCAGGATATCGAGCCACGAGTCGAGCACACTGATGCCGCATTGCTTGAAGCGAGCAGCGATAGCGGGCCGGAAAAACATCGCCAGGCTGTCCACCGGGGCGTCTGCCATAATTGCCCGGACCTTCTCGGGATTGAAGATGATTCCCGTCGTGCCCCACACATAGGGGACGGCGTATCGGTTCCCTGGATCCACGCGGCGCATGATCTCGAGGATTTTCGGGTCCACGTTGTCCATATGAGAGATGCGTCGCAGATCCAGCGCGAGCCATAAGCCCTTGGGAATCTGCCGGCCCAGGTGCGGTGATACATTGACGGTGACGAGGTCGAAGCCGGAATGCCCGGCAGACAGCGTTGTCTCGGCCACATCGTTCGAGTCGAGCGTTGCGTAGTTGACCTTGATGCCGGTTTCGGCCTCGAACTGCTGGATGACCGTACCCGGAAAGTATTCCGCCCAAGCATATAGGTTGAGCACCCGGACCTCATCGCTCTGCACTGTCGTCTGTTTGGTACAGGCGCCCAGCCAACAGATGGCGGCTGCGGCCCAGATCCACGCGCCGATCCGGCGGCGCGACGCCCGCGGCGCGTCGGGCCTCACCTCAGCGGATCTCCGCCGCAGTGCCGGTGGATCCGTCGAGAGTCGTCAATGCGCCGTATAAATCAGGCCGTCGATCACGGAAGCATCCCCAGCTTTGCCGATAGGCACGGCAGCGCTCGAGATCGCATTTTTGCACCAGTACCTGCTCGGACGTGCGATCCGCCGCGACCGCAAGCGCCCCGAGATGATCGGCGATGAATGAGGATCCGTAGAATGTCATGGACACGCCCTCGGTCGTTTCCAGGCCGATGCGGTTCGCGGCGACCACCGGCACCATATTGGCCCCCGCATGTCCGCGCATGACGATCCGCCAATGCTCCATGGAATCGAGGCTGGGGTCATTCGGTTCCGTGCCGATCGCCGCGTCGGGTACATCAGGAACTCTGCACCCTGCAGCACGACCTGCGCTCCCTGCCGGGCCGCTTGTCGAACCAGCCGATCCGCTTTCGCAATATTGTTGTCACGAGTCCAGCTACAGCTGAACTGAAGTGCCGCCAGTGACACGGTGCGCATCGGACAATCTCCCTTGGTGCTCGATCAGATCCCGGGCCGAGCGGCAGGCTCCTGCTGCGTAATGCAGTGGATGCCGCCTCCGCCGCGAAACAGATCCCGGAGGGCCACCGGCACGACCACTCGATCCGGGTATGCGCGGCGCAGCGTGTCGAGCACCACCGCATCCTCGGCAATCCCGTAGGCCGGAGCGATGACGCCGCCATTGGCGATGTAGAAGTTGACGTAGGAGCGGCAGTAGCCTTCCTCCCCGGCCGGCACCGCCGATCGCGGCGCCTCGGCAATCGGCAGCAAGTTGAAGCGGCGGCCCCGCGCGTCCGTTTCCGTCTCCAGCACCTTCCGATTCTCCGCCATGATCGGATACCTCGGATCCGCGGGATCGGCGACCACTTCGCACAGCACGGTGGCGGGTTTGACATACGCCACATAGCCGTCGACATGCCCGTCCGTCTCGGTGTCCATGACATCGCCAGGCAGCCAGATGACTTTCTGCACGCCCAGCATGGCGCGAAGCTCGGCCTCGACTCGCGCTTTGCTCCAGCCAGGATTGCGGTTGGGGTTCAGCACACAGGTCTCGGCAGTAATCAAGGTTCCTTCGCCATCCGACAGAAACCCGCCGCCCTCGACGACGAGATCGGATCGGTAGACCGGAAGCCCCGCCAGCGCGCCAATGCGCTCGCCCAGGGCCGCATCCTTGTCATGCGGATGGTACTTGGCGCCCCAGGCGTTAAATGTAAAGGCAGCAGCTGCGCGCTTGCCGGCCGGATCAACGATGAACGTCGGGGCTGAGTCGCGCAGCCATGAGTCGTCGATCGGCATCGGCACGACCTTGATCGAGGGACCACACCGCCTGCGTGCCTCGGTGACCTGGTCCGGATTCGCTATCATCGTGACGGGCTCAAACCGCGCAATGGCCTCGGCGACGCGTACGTAGTCCTCGCGCGCCGCATCGAGGTGCTCGCGCCAGAGTTCGGCCCGCTGCGGCCACGCCATCCAGCAGCCGGCGTGCCGGGACCACTCGGCGGGCATCGTATATCCAAGGTGTGCTGGCCTCATTTCAACTCCTGTTCGGTTTACGGGCATGCGGTTCATCGCGCTTCTAGACCTCCGCGACCGCGTTGTGCGCGACGGACGGCGGCCGGCACAGCGGCGCGATCTCTTGAAGCGAATCCTCGAGTCGATTGAGCAATTCGCGCAGCAGCTCCATCGGAATTCCCAGGGGCGGCTCGATCCGAATGGTTCGCGCTTTGGAGTAAGTCCCCGCGACCAGGACCCCGCGCCGGAACAGCGCGCCGGCACACTGGTAGCCGACCGCGTCGGAGGGGAACTCCAGTCCGATGAGCAACCCCCTGCCACGCACGCCGCGCAGAACGCTCGGATATTTTCGTTGCAAGGCGCCGAGTTCGCGCAGCAACAGCCCTCCCTTGGCCGCGGCTTGACCGGGCAGATCCTCATCGAGGGTCACGTCAATGGCGGCGATTCCGGCGGCACAGGCAATCGGGTTTCCGCCGAAGGTGGTCGAATGCAGGATCGGGTTCGGAATGAGCACTTCCCATATCTGCGGAGTCGAGATGAACGCCGATAGCGGCATGACTCCTCCGCCGATGGAAGTCCAGATATCGGCGACTGAGCTGCAGGGCTTCTGTATTTGACTTTCGCATGGTGTCGTCTCCCGAGCACTCGCGATGCTCGTTATATGTCCCGATGTGGGCCGCAATTTCGCGCCCGACTTTCACCCGGCAGAGCGGTCAGCGGCGATAGGTCACCGTGATCCCGATGGTGCGGGGCCGGACCGTATGATCGAAGAACAGCCCCGAGGTGTTCGTGTCTCGCGTATGAGAGAGCACGGGATGCGAATCCGTCAGATTCTGCGCGAACAGCGACAGATCGATGCCACCCCAGCGCAGGCCGGCTCGAAGTGACAAATTCTTGGTTACCGGCAGCCCGGTATAGGTGGGATCGGAGACCCCGTTGTTCGGATCCTGTATGGGCTGCAGCGCCGTTTGTGCCGTCGTGTATTGATAATCGATCCGCAGGTAGGGCTTGCGGTTCTCGATGGCCGGAAAGCCGTACTCCGCCGAGGCGAGAAATGTCCACGGCGCGCCCGGCAGTCGATCGCCTTCCGTCACCACCGGCTGCGCCGGCGGATTGGCTCCCGTGCAGGCGGTCGGCCCTGCGCACACCGTGCGCGTATATTTCGCATCGACGTGGGCGACGGAGAGGTCCAACAGCAGGGCCTGAATGGGGCGCATCTGGACCTCGAGTTCGCCGCCGACGCTGCGCACCTTGCCGAGATTCTCGACGAAATTCTGGCCGCAACCCGGAAGATACACGGCCTGCTGGATATTGTTCCAATCGATGACGAAGGCGCTGGCATTGACCTGCATTCGCCCATCCAAGAGCGAATTCTTCGCGCCCAACTCGTAGCTCCACAGCGAGTCGGCCGCGTAGATCCCGGGTCCGGCGGACAGGCCGATTGAGGCGAGATTAGGCCCGCACAGGGAGGATAATTCGCCGTTGAGTCCGCCGGGTCGGTAGCCCTTGGCGGCGCTCACGTAAAAGAGATTGTCCGGGTCGGGCTGATAGGCGACCACCGCTTTCGGCGTGATCGGGTTTTCACTGTTCGACCCGGTGTTAATCAGCGGCGTGAGCGGTCCTACGGTCGGCGACAGAAACGGCCCGTAGTACACCAGGTCCCCGCTGTATTTGATGTGGGATGCACGAACGCCTGCCGTTAATTTCCAGGAGTTCGAGATTCTCAGCGTGGCGTCACCGAACAGCGCGTACTGCGTGTCGGTGATCTTGGATACGGGCTGAGTCAGAATCTGGCCGTTCGGACAAGGCGCTTGGGGCGTGCAAAGCGGGACACCGTAGGCGGCGTTGTATTCGCCGTCGAGGGTCGGATCGAAGACGGTCTCAGTCGTGTTTTCATTCAAATGCGAGTAGAAGAGGCCCGTGGTCCACACGAGAGTCGCCGCAGGATCGACCGACTGCAGCCTAAACTCCTGATAGAAATTGTTCTGGGTATCCGCATCATGCGATGTGCCGACGTCGCCGGGCGGCGGCGGCAGCGTGAGCCCGAACAGCGCCCGATCGAACTGCGTGTAGTCCGAAATCGAGTGCTGGTTACGCGAATAAAATGACGTGTTTGATATCATGTTCGCGAACCCGGCATCCCAGTCGGCCTTGACCGCGATCAGGTAAAACGGATCGGCGCTGGTATTTCGCTGGGCATTCCCGTTCTCGAAGCTCGACGCGCTCGGATTGGACAGCGACGGCCAATAGGCCGACGTGTCGCCCAGCCTCAATTCTTGATAATAGGCGGAGGGGGTTATCGACAACGAATCGGTGATCGCCCACTTCAATGCGCCGCGTACGACGACGGTATCCTGGTAATTGGAATTCGGATGGGTTACCGCCTGATTCCAGTAATTGACGTGATTGACCCAGCCTGCGTCTTCGCGGAAGGAAGCACTGAGACGAAAGCCGAGCTTGTCATCGATGATCGGGCCACCGATCGCGGCGCCGAGTTCGTACGTTGTTCCACCGCTGTGGGTCGTCGCGAGTTCCGAACGTACATACATCGAGTCCGCCTGTAGACCGGGCGAAGGCTGTATGAAGCGCACTGTTCCACCCTCCGATCCCGCACCGAAAAGCGTGCCCTGCGGGCCGCGCAGCACCTCGACGCGCTCGAGATCGAACAAGGCCGGAAAGGCATTGAAGGATGTGAAGGAGATGTGCCGCCCCTGGATCGGCGTATCGTCGATGTATATTCCGACGGTGGAAGTGCCCGCCGTGGAATCGATGCCGCGAATGTTGATGTCCGAATCTTCGTCGTTGAAGTTGCCGGCAGACGTGGTGGCGTCGCGCTGAAAGGTGACGCCGGGAGTCAGGCGGGTCAAATCGTCGATGCTGCGCAGACCTTGGACGTCGAGCTTCTCTTGAGTAAACGCCGTCGCACTGACTGCAATATCTTGCAGTCGTTCTGCGCGTCGCGTCGCGGTGACGACGATCTCCTCGAGGGCGGTGGCGCCGGACGCCGCATCGCTGTCGGCCCCCAAGGCGGCATTGAGAAATATCACCTGTCCAAGCCCGATCGCGAAGCCACCCGCAATGGCGGATATCCGCAATGAACATCCACGTCCGCCGTGATTCGATGGCATGGAACACCTCCCGTCCTTGCAACAGACCTACCGCGGCATCTTTGTGCAGTTAGCAAAACACTGGATGAACCAGGACACAAACGACGAATTCTTGACAATTCGGCTAAATTAATTCATCAATGAGGCGTGGCAAGACCTTCTGTAACCTTGAGCACGCTGCGCGGGTTCGAGGCTGCGGCGCGGCTTGCCAGCTTTGCGTTGGCGGCCAATGAGCTGCATCTTTCCCATTCCGCGGTGAGTCATCAGATCAAACTGCTGGAAGAGGAGCTTGGTCAGCCGTTATTCCGCCGAGTAGGCAGATCCGTCGTGCTCACCGATGCCGGCAACGACTTTGCGCGCAGCGTTCGGGATATTCTGCGGCGGTTGGAGGACGGGGTCGCGAGGCTTGCTCCCTACCAGAAACCGGGTGGGGTGATTCTCTACACGACCATGGCATTCGCACGAGGCTTCATTCTTCAGAGGATGGCGCAGCTGCGCGCGGAGCTGCCGGATGTCGATCTGTGGCTCGACACCAGCGAACGCAAAGTCGACTTCAAGAACGATGAAGTCGATATTCTGATTACGCAGGCCGAAGGCGTCGCCGCGCATGGCGCCATCGATTCGCACTTGATCGAAGACCAGCGCGTCCCGCTGGCATCGCCCGGATTGATCGAGCGGATGGGCGGCTTACCGACGGAGTGTTCCGCGATTGCCGGCTGGCCCCTGCTGCATGACGAAGGTCAGGTTACCTGGCGCGAATGGTTCGTAAGGGTTGGTCGGCCGAGCGCGGACACGGTGAGCGGTTCTAATTTTTCTGACCACGCACTGATGATCGAAGCGGCTGCGGCGGGTCATGGCGTCGCACTCGGCAGCTTGGTCTGTGCCGATCCGTATCTGCGCGCCGGTGCACTGAAGGTCCTGGAAGGGCCGTGCTTCCCTCAAGCCGCGTATCGCATTTATTGCGATCTACGAAGCTATGACGATGACCAAGTCCACCGGGTCTACGACTGGTTCATTCGCGAAACCGCTGCGGTCGCGCCGCCCGCGTCGAAACCCGCCGGCTGGAAACATTCATCGATTCGGTGAATTTATGTCCTTTGTTCGCAGACCAAGGACAAAATATCCTGAGCCGGCTATCCATTCGGACGGCTGGCGAAGGAAACGATCCATGAATGATTTCCTAAAAATATCCGAACTCAAGGCGCCGGACTGCGGTGCGCTTATGCTGAAGACACCGGCCGAGTCGGACTATCGCATGCCGGCCGAGTGGGCGCGGCATGAATGCTGCTGGATGGCGTGGCCGAGCCGGGCCGATCAATGGCCCGACGGACTTGCCGAGGCTCAGGAAACTTATGCCGCCGTTGCACAGGCGATACGGCGCTTCGAGCCCCTGCGCATGGTCGTTGAGCCGAATTGCATCGACGAAGCCCGCGCTTACTGCGGCCCATCGATCGAACTCATCCCCTTCCCGATCGACGATCCCTGGATGCGCGATAGCGGACCCACCTTCCTGACGCGTGGCGACGGCGCGCGGGCCGGAACCGCCTGGCGCTTCAACGCCTGGGGCGGTAAGTCGCCCGACTACGGCGACAACGCACGGCTGGCGAGAGGGGTGCTGAGTTTTGCGGCGGCTCCGGTATATCAATCCAGTCTCTGCCTCGAAGGAGGAGGCATACACACCGACGGGCTGGGGACTGTAATCACGACGGAATCCGTCGTTCTGAATGCCAATCGGAATCCGGGAATTACCAAGAGCGCGGCTGAACGTGAACTGTGCGATGCCCTGGGGGCCACCAAGGTGATCTGGCTGCCGGGCGACCCGGAGTCGATCTACGTCGACATCACAGACGGACATGTGGACGGCTTATTGTCATTCGTCAAGCCCGGGGTGGTCATTTATGAAAGCGATCCGAGCGCAACGGGATCGGCGCTGCGGCTTGCCGCGGACAACCGACGCGCCCTGGAGACCGCCATCGATGCGTCAGGGCGCCGGCTGCAGATCATATCGATGGATGACGCCTACGAGGTCAAGACGCCTCACCGTATGTTCAGCCGATCCTACGTGAATTTCTACATCGCCAATGGCGGTATCGTCATGCCGAGCTTCGGCGTTGCCGGTGACGCCCGGGCCCGCGCCGTGGTCCAGGCCGCTTTTCCGGACCGCGAGGTGGTCCAGATCGACGTTACCAAGCTGGCCAGCGGCGGCGGCGGAATCCACTGCATTACTCAACAGCAGCCGGCGTGCAAATGATCATGAAATCCAAACTTCTCGGCTTATCTTGCGTTGCGCCTTGGCTCCTCGCTGGATTGGTCGCGTGCCATCCGAACCGCGGCGCCGGCACGGAGAATATCGAGGCCGAATCGCAATCCATTCAATCGGAGGCGAATGCTTGGTTCAATGCCATCGCCAAAAAAGATCTCGACAAGACCTTGTCCTTTTATGCTCCGGATGCACAGTACCTATCCGCGGGGCGCCCCGCAGCGTCCACTGCGGATGAACGACGCAGGCTTTGGGTTGAGGACTTCGCCACCCCCGGTTTTTCCTCCGACGAGACGACGACCAAGATCGAAGTGGCCAGTTCCGGCGACTTGGCGTACCAGCGCGGAACCTATGTGCTCGGCGCCGAGGACGGCCAAGGAAAGCCGACGAAATCGACCGGTAAGTTCGTCGTCGTATGGAAGAAGCAAGGCGACGGCAAGTGGAAGGCGATCATCGATATCGATAACGCTGATCAGTAGCCGCGGCGCGGCGCCCAACCCACCGTCGCACGCCACAGTTAATTACTCGATTGGTATGCTCATACGTTGCTCATACGAGCGCATGTAGAGAAAATCGTCAAATGTAAGTTATTGATTTTATTGCGCGCCCGGACGGATTCGAACCGCCGACCACCTGGTTCGAAGGCCGTCACTCGATCATCCGTAAGTCGATGATTTGCATCTCAAGTCATTACGCGAATCATCTAATATTTCTGCAGGACACGTCGCCTTAAGTGCTTGTTTGCACTGGGCCGTCACATCTAGTATTGGACGTGACCACAATCAGTTATAAGGGCCGGCGAATCCGCCTCACCACCTCCCCGTTTGCGCCAGCGCGTTGGTCTGTGTTCAATGCAGCAATGATGGGGCACGGGGCCGCCGTCGCAGTATGTTCACATTCGCAGAGCAGCTCGGATAGCACCCGCTCCATCTGCGCGAGCGCAGCGATCTTCTCGCGAATATTCGTGAGTCGGTCGCCGGCAATCTTGCGGATGGCGTTG
>ODAK010000984.1_pt1 | contig 32085 bp, 30 predicted proteins | sample 1539591 | NCBI WGS metagenome assembly ODAK01 (sample SAMEA3539303, study PRJEB22396) | soil metagenome | biome: tundra; feature: field; material: soil | place: USA | collected 2010-05 | depth 0.15 m | reverse complement strand
TAACGGCATCGATCACAGCGCGTTTCCGGTCTCCGGGAATGGACGGGTTTTCGAGAACGCGGCGCAATTGATCGCTTTCCTGGAGCAGGGCCTCGATGCTGTGCAATTCCAGCAGCGCGCCGGCGGGATCCAGCTGGTTTTTCGCCGTCATCACTACATCGGCGAAGGCGCGGGCGTAGGTACCGACGACGGAAGCCATGGCTACTTGCCGTCCTTTCCGTCGTCTTTATCGGAAGCCAGCTTCGAGGCAAAGGTGCGGACCAGTACCTGGTCGGTATTGGAATCGACGTTAATCTGTTGGCGGGCCAAGGCGATGGCCAGGCTGGCGGTATGAGCGCTCAAGTCGCGGCGGGCTTGCTTGGCGGCGGTGGCGATTTCCTGCTCGGCGGCCAGCACCACTTTACGCATATCTTCTTCGGCGGCTTTCTGGATGCGGCCTTCCTCGGCTTCGGCTTCCTTTTCCGCGGTCGCCTGCATACGTCCGATTTCCACATCCAACTGACGGAGGCGATTCTCGATGTCGGCTAAGCGGCGACTGGCATCCTGACTGGCAGCGCGCGCTTCTTCCAAAGCGTGCTGGATGGAGGCGTTGCGGTTGCGCAGCATGCCGGGGACGAACTTGCGCGCTGCCCAGAACACGACGACGACAACGATGGCGAAGTTCAGACTGAGCGCCACCAGATGTGCCTGATGGACGCTCAGACCCGTTTTACGCGCCAGCCAGCGGACCGGCGCGGCGTGCTTGAGATTTGCGTTCTCTTCCTGGTCTTCTCCGGTAGACTCGCGGGTCTCATGGGCCAGATCTCCGCTGATAGTCTTTTGCTCGGGCGCAGGCTGGTTGGCTTCTTTTGTGGGTGCTGCGGATGATTGGCCTGAAGGCTGTGCTGCGGATGGCTCCTGCGCGTAGGCTCGTGCGGGAACGACCGACAAGAATGCCAGCAACGCTAGCGCCAGCAATATGTTTCGCTCGGCCCCTAAAGGGGCGGCTAAAAGGAGGCGGGTTATGGCATCGCTGAAGCGATGCCCTGATACGAGGCCGCTAGGATTCATTGGCTGCCGCTTCATTGGCCACCGACCTGGCTGGGGGATGCCATGGGGCGCAACACAGTGCGCACGATATCGGTGGCGAGTCTGGCCGCGTCCGATTGCAGCTTTGCCATCGCTTGCTGCTTATCTTCTTCCATGCCGACGCGGGCCTGCTTGACCTGTTCCTGGGCTCGGGTGCGGGCTTCATTCACGGCCTGGGTGCGGGACTGGGTGGCCTGCTGGCGACGGGCTTCCTGGTTCTTGAAGACTTTCTGGCGGGCTTCACGCAGGCGCTGCTCGTAGTCGGCGGTGCGGGCCTCGGCGGCGGCGATATCGGCGCGCGCTTTTTCCATGGCACCCTGGGTGCGGCTGCGGCGCTCGACGAGCACGGCGGTCAGCGGCCGATGGACGAGGAAAGTATAGAGGATGTAAAGCGTGGCCAGAAGGATGACCGTGGGCACGGCTCCGAGCAGTAGTTCGCCTAGTTGTCGGAGTGTCTGGTCCATTTTCTGATGATCGAACTGACGATCGAATCCTTGGTGATCCTGGCTGATCCTGCTGGCTGATTCTGCTGGAAGAAGAGCCGCTTCTAAAACTAATAAAAATAACACTGTGGCGAGGAAAGTGTCAATAATTGGAGCGCGATTGGGCGTGGAATTTCCCAAATTGGAACAGCCGAGCTTTTTCGGAGCCATGGAAGTTGACCCTTGACAATTGAGCCGGAGGGTCTACGATATAAGTATCACCTCCGATCCCAGTCCGGATCGAATGGGCCGATAGCCAAGGAAGAGTCACCGCTTCTTGGCTGGCGGCCCATTTTAAATATTGGGGACTTCTCCCGGACGAAATCAGCGCAAAACATGACGACAAGTTGACACGAGTGTGACAACTGGTGCGCTGCAGATGGTAAAAATGATGGCCATTCCGAACTGGAAGTGGTCTGGCGGGGTGCGACTCTCTCCACCCAGCCAGACCTTTTTTTGTGGCAGGAAGTTGGTCGGCGGCTAGCGGTCGGCCGCGGGCTGAAGCAGGGCTGCGATGCGCTCGAGGATTCGGTTCATGCTGATGTTGGAATCCACGGCGGCGTCGACCTCATGATGGTGCGTGCCAGCGTGCATGACCAGAACCTTGGTTCCTTCGTGGGCCTTCTTGACCATGTAGGGCAGGTGATGGCGATCGTCCTTGGACAAGGTGGCGCCGAGGATGACCAGATCAAAGGCATCGCGGCGCAGGGCTTCCTGAACGCCTTGGCGGTTGAGGGCGGTGGTCACGTGATGGCCGGCTTTAGTCATTTCGGCGGCTTGAGCGGAGAGTGTGGGTTCGTCGCTCTCGCCATAAAGAATCTTGATCGTAGCTTGGTGAGCGGCTTGGTAAGCGGGTTTCTGAGCAGTCGCGGGCACGGGCCCTCCTGGAACTCAGTCGGAGCTTAGCAATTGGGGAGCATACTTCCGAGGTCACGGAAGATCAGGGACTGCTGGGGCGGAGGTCGCCTGCTACTGAGCTGCCAACTGGCTACTCGCTGCTGCCCCCTTCAGAGTTAGGGTGGACGCGAGGCCCGGCCGCCCGCAGCGGAGCATTCTGTTCTGCTACACATTGTTTCCGTCATGCGTCGCAAAGCTCTTGCAATTGGTTGGATCGCACTCCTGTTGTTTTCTGGGTTGGCGCCGATCTGCGCGCAAACGCAGTCATCGCAAGGCACTGACTCAAGCACGCAGGGGGACCGGGCAAGGGGTTGCTCGGGTGGGCGGCGGTGTCAGTGCTCCTCGGGTTATTTACGCTCCCGATCCCGAATACTCGGAAAAGGCTCGCAAGGCGGGATATCGGGGTACATGCGTTCTTTGGCTGGTGGTTGACACGAAAGGAATGCCTCAGGAACACAGCGACCAGAGGATGAAAGAGCTGGCTGAGAAAATGACCCCGGAGCAGTTAGTCGAGGCGCGCAAGCGGGTGGAAAGTGCCTAAGAACAGCCGTTGCATCCAGTCGAAATTCAGGACGGCGAAAAACCCGGCAACCCAGCCTCCCCACAGCCGGTACGCCAGCACGATCATGGCGAAACCGGCGCAGTAGGAAACCAACAGCAGCCCGCTACGGTCAGAAATCCGGGTCAAGAAGGAAACGCCCGCCATAACGTAGGGCAAACTCCAAAACGCCTTAACGTCAAGCCCGTGGAAATCCCAGTGGCGTATGGCCGCAGTGATACCCAGGAAGGCAGGGTTATCGCCAGAGCCCTCCACAGTCGCAAAAAAACGATGAACAAGCACCATGACGGAGACAAACAAGACGCCGGTCACGGCACGCGCAAATCTATGGAACGGCAGCGCTCGTAAGCACGAGAAAGTCTTGGTTCTGCAATAGAACCCTCCGGTTCGTAAGCAGAGAATCCGAGAAGAAGCGGTGCCGGTTTAGTACAAAGATGATTCGTTCGGTTTTGAAGGTGAATACGGGTGCAGGTGTAATCGGACCACCTGGGGGTTGGGAGTTTGAAACGAGGATGGGGATGGAGCCCGATTCAAGAGCCCGCTCTGAAGCCATCTTCAAAGACGCTAGTTCGGCGTCGGTTAAAGGATCGTGGTAAAGCGGCCAGAGCGGCTTCTGGATCACGAATGCGGGAAGCACGCTGTTAACATATTCATCGTTGGAGAGAAATCCATAGTCGCGTAACCGGGGCTGCTGAAGCAGGCTCAGGAGCTGCTCGAAGGCCGGATCCCGCCGATTAAAGTCGATCGCCTGTCGCGCTCCAATCGACAACTTGTAGACGCTGGTCAGAATTCCGGCAGCGAGCAGAATAACTGCAACCATGCGCCCGAGAGTTCGGTGGTTTCCTCTGCTAAGTGTCCAAAGGAAATCGATGAGAAACAGCAGGAACAGGGGTTGGATATAGTAAGCCGCCCAGTGTTCAGGCTGAATCGTTTTTCCCGTAATGACCTGGATGTTCATGACCAGCAGTGAGCTCGAGAGGTATACAACAGCAAGCCAGCGATTTGCCCAGCGGCTGTTCCTCCACAGCAGGAGGACGATGAGCAGGACCAGCAGCAGCGAGGAGTGCTTCAATTCAGGACGGTGGCCTAGCGTCCCGGAACCTCTTACAAAGGCGTCATGAACGATTGGATTTTCGGTGACGATTCCGGCCCACACCGGAAAGGTGAGCAATAGGGAGACTGTCGTTCCCCCAACCAAAGCGAAGCAAGTGTAGCGGGAGTTCCTAATTGACGGGATTGGCAACTCCAAGCTTGGGAACAGAGCGGCAGTAAGCAACAGTAAGCCAGTCGTCCCTATGAACATCAAGGCGTAGGTCCAGGAATAGAAGTAAGTCAGGACATTCACCGCCAGGAGTATCCCGAACCACAGGCCGGCGGCCAAGGTGCTCTTCCGCACCATGCGAACCAAGGAAAGTAGAAAGAGGGCGAACAGGATCATGGACAGCTGTGGATAAGGAGTTCGCAGGAATGTGGCCGAGTTTTGCCGCGCTCCGCGGAGGAAGGCGATGAAATTGAGCACATCCTGCCAATTGAAAAACATGATCAGCGAGGTCGCAGCTACAGCGAAGGACATCGATGGGCGCAACTCCCAGGACAAAAACATGAGCGAAAGCGCGATTCCAATGGGAAATAGCAGGTCTGCCGCCAGAAATGCGGTGCGAACATCGCTGTCCGGCAATCGCGCGATTCCAGCCAGAATCAGCGGTCCCATGCGGTCTCGAAGCCACAATGGTTGGCGCGGCACTGGGGAAGTCACGAAGGAGGAATAAGATTCCAGGTTTGCGCCACTCCATTCCCCGCGAAGAACTTCATTTGTCCAACGTCCGTACCAGCGAGTCTCATCCCAACTGACATCCTCCGGCATGAAGTCATAGTTGGCAGGAGGATTTTCACGGACCGATCTTGGATTGTAAACGAGGCAGCTATACTGGAAATGGGTGTACAGCATCCCGGCGATATGACGAACGAAGAATGAGCAACCAATCAGAAGAGAGACCGCACAAAAGATGAGAGTTCGCCGGCGCCCCGCCTGGACGGGATGCTCATGCTGCCTGTCGCTGTTCCTGGAAAGAACCGGAGCGGATTGGTTCATCGGCAATTACTGATACTAATTTATCTCAAAGCGCTCACGATACTCTCCCGCTTATTTTGATGGTGAGCCGTCGTCAATAACGACGATCTCTTTGTCTATATCAATCGCTTGAACCCGCGAAAGGATTTCCTCGATTGTCGCCATCTCGTTGTAGGCGGGCATAACGACAGACAGTTTTGGGATTTCTGCCACGATGCAATTTGGGAGAATCTGCTCCGCAGACCGGGGAAAAGCCGTGCAACCGCCCTCCCAGGCTCAAATCTTCCCAGTCACAATTAGCCTTGAGGAGACGACCGTCACCGCAAAGACATCCTATCTTGAAATTGCGCTTGTGTCACTTCAAGATGATTCGTAATCGGGCACTGGGCTCCTTTTATTTCACCAAAGATCATCTCAACTTCACAGGGCGGGGAATTGCAGGTTGCGAGCTTAAACCTTGCGAGATCTTGCTGGTGGGCCTGGGCAAGGGCTTCCGTCGCGATCAGAAGGAACGGCTGAAAACCATCGGCGTCGATCTGGCAATTATCTGGGGCGGCGGACCAGCGAACAGGCTGGGGGATATGCCGCCGGGCGGGTGGTGCGCCTGTCACCCGTATTGGCCATTTGGGCATGCGCGCCGCCATCTCTATATTCCTTCCCAATCATCAATCATCATCACCCGATTCATCACAAATTGATGTGATGGGTCGCACTTAGCGGCTATGGGGTTTCGCACTACACTCTTCCCTAATCAGGCGAGCGCGGTTCATTCGCGGAAAAATCGAGCTGCTTTTTCCCAGCTTGGAATCGCAATGTCGCAATGTGCCAGCGCTACCCGGCATTTTCTTGCGGTTTCTCCGGACCGCAAACGGATGTGGCGATGGGTCGGGCGGCGGGCTGAATCTTGAGGAGTGGTGTCGGCATGAACGTCGTGACCCAATTTCCGGCGGCACGCGATTACGACCGCGAGCTGCGCTTCCAGGCAATGTTTGAAGAGGCCGCGATTGGAATCGGGATCTGCCAGCTCGATGGCCGGATTCTGGAAGCGAATCCCGCGCTCAGCAGAATGCTTGGCTACAGCCCGCAGGAACTGGCCGGCACGCACGCTGGCGATTTCTTTCCGGAAGTTCATCCGGAACTTCATCGCGAAATTGGCCGCGAAATTTATCCCGACAATTTTTCGCCAGACGAACGATTGCTGGGCGAGCTGATGCGGGGCGAGCGCGGCTCGATCGAAATCGAAAAGCGCTTCCGGCGAAAAGACGGTTCCGATCTCTGGGGACATCTGACGGTGTCGCTCGGGCGCGACGCGCGACGGCAGCCCGCCTTCCTGATCGCGATGCTGGCGGACGCGACCGAGCGCAAGCGGGTGGAAGAACATCTGCGCGAAGCCGAGAAGATGGAAGTCATCGGACGGCTGGCGGGAGGAATCGCGCACGACTTCAATAACCTGCTGACCGGCATTCTGCTGTACTGCGACCTGCTGAGCGCTGGTTTGGAGAGCGGACGATTGGCGAACGGTGGATGGGAGAGCCGTGGATTGGAGACGAGCGAGCTGTGTCAGCACGTGGAGGAAGTCCGCATGGCGGGCGAGCAAGGGGCGGCGTTGACGCATCAACTGTTGGCGATCGCGCGCAAGCAAGCGGCGGAGCCACGCCCGATCCTGATCAACGAAATTGTGGCTTCCTCGGAAAATCTGTTGCGGCGATTGATTGGCGAACCGATTGAACTGGTCACCGCGCTCGACTCCGGCGCCGGACGGGTGCTGGCCGATCCGGCGCAGTTGCGGCAGATCCTGATGAACCTGGTGCTGAACGCGCGCGATGCGATGCCGCAGGGAGGAAAGATTAGGTTGATTACGCGGGCGGCGGAATTTCCCAGGGAATCTCCTGGTGAAGTTTCTAGTAAAGCTGCGCCCGGGAGCGCCCGGCGCGCGGTCTCGCTGGCGGTGAAAGACAACGGCTGCGGGATGGATACGGAGACTCGCGGGCGGCTGTTCGAGCCTTTCTTCACCACCAAGAATCCGGGAAAGGGCACGGGTCTGGGCTTGGCGACGGTGCAGCGCATCGTCAGTGAAGCGCGCGGGATAATCGAGGTCGAGAGCGAACCGGGACGCGGCACTTGCATTGAAGTTTTTCTTCCGGCGGTCGAATATTCGGACGAGCGGTCTTCGATCGAGGAGCTCTCGACCGCGGCGAGCGCGCCGGTGGCGCGGCCGTACGCGGGCGAAGTCGTTCTTGAAACCATCAGCAAAACTATTTTGCTGGTGGATGACCATGCCACGGCGCGCAAATCCATGCAGCGCGTCTTGCTGGATGCCGGTCACCGGATTCTCGCGGCGTCCAGCGGGAAAGAAGCGCTGAAGGTTTTCGCGGAACATTCCGCCGCCGTCGATCTGCTGATCGCCGACTTCATGATGCCGGGGATGAATGGGCGGGAACTCGCAGAAACATTGCTGCGGCAGAAGCCGGGCATGAAGGTCCTATTGATTTCCGGCTACCAGGAGGCGCCCGTGGAATCCGCAGCGGGCGCGGTCGAGCTGATTCGCAAACCATTTTCCCGAAGGGCTCTGATCGAGCGTGTGGCCGAGGTTCTGCAGAGCCCCTGAAGGGGCGTCTGATTTCCCGTAGAGACGCGGCTTGCCGCGTCTCCGGAGACGGGGCCAGCGAGACGGGGCAAGCCCCGTCTCTACGTACTGTTAGTTGATCTTGAAATTCTGCATTGCCAGGGAGATTCGCCATGTTCACTGCATCGACCGCCGCCGTCCTTAGCCATAGCCATACGCCGCAAATCGAGGGAGCGAATTTCTTGAACCTTCTGATCGTGGACGATGACCGCACCATCCGCGAGGCCTGCCGCGAGGTGGCGCAGTCGCTCGGATTCAACACGCAGGTGGCGGAGTCCGCCGAACAGGCCTACCGGTTGCTCGACAGCTCCAGCACCGACGCCGTGCTGCTGGACATGCGGCTGCCGGGCGCGGGCGGGCTGGAAGCCCTGCATACGATCAAGAAGCATCGCGCGGACGCGCTGGTGATCGTGGTAACCGGCTATGGCACGGTGCAGTCGGCGGTGCAGGCGATGAAAGATGGCGCGTACGACTACGTCACCAAACCCTTCAGCATGGAAGAACTGCGGCTGCTGCTGGAGCGGGTGGCGGGGCATCTGCGGCTGCGGACGGAGAACCGCGTGCTGCGGGAAACCATCAAATCGCGGCAGGGGTTCGGCAACATCATCGGGCGCGCGCCGGAGATGGAGAAGCTCTACCGCATCATCGCGAAGGCCGGACAGAGCGCGCATGCGGTGCTGATTCTGGGCGAAAGCGGCACGGGCAAGGAGTTGGTCGCGAAGTCCATTCACCTGGCCGGCATGTTCCGCAACAAGCCGTTCATTCCGGTCGACTGCGGATCGCTGGTGCCGACGCTGATCGAGAGCGAACTGTTCGGGCACGTGCGCGGCGCCTTCACGGGAGCGACCCATCCCAAGGACGGACTGCTGGCGATCGCCGAAGGGGGCACGGTGTTTCTGGACGAGATTGGCGAGCTGCCGGTCGACTTGCAGGCGAAGCTGTTGCGGGCGATTCAGGAGAAGGAGATTCGTCCGGTGGGAAGCGTGAAGCGGGTTCCCATCAACGTGCGGATTCTGGCCGCGACCAATCGCGACCTGGAACAATCCGTGGCCGATGGTACGTTCCGCCGCGATCTTTTTTTCCGGCTGAACGTGCTGACGCTGCGGATTCCCGCGTTGCGCGAGCGGAGGCAGGACATCCCGCTGCTGGTGGCGCATTTTCTGGAGCGCATCGGGCGCGATGCAGGCGCCGAAAAGACCATTTCGGACGAGGCACTCAAGGCGCTGCTGAATTACGACTGGCCCGGCAACGTGCGCGAACTGGAGAACGCACTGGAGCGGGCGTGTGTGCTCAGCAGCGCGAACGAGATTCAGATGCGCGATCTTCCCACCCAGATTTACAGCGCGCCCATCGACTTGATGACGATGAGCCAGCCGAGCAATGGCATCGTGCCGATGGCGGAGCTGGAGAAACAGACCATCCTGAACGCGCTGGCGCAGGTGAACGGAGACAAGATGCTGGCGGCGCGACTGCTGGGTATTGGCAAGACGACGCTCTACCGGAAGCTGAAAGAGTACGAGTCCCAAAACTGAGCGGGGCGGTCCAGGCGCTGGTGCCAGAACGGGAGTTCAGGGGAAGGCCGAGCGCATAACTCATTTATTTTCAGGCTAAAACAATTGGCCCGCAAGTTGCGAAGGGAGTCATCATGATCCTTCTTGTGACGCCGAGCGAGCGGGCATCCGAGTGCGCGGCGGCGCTGACTGAGGCGACGGGCGAGGAGGTCGTGGTGGCGGAGAGTCTGGCGCGGGCCACCACACTTTTGCGGGCGGAATGCTGCCTGGCCGTGGTGCTCGATCAATACCTGCTCGAAACCGAGCCCTATGAAGCGGGGACCACGCTCGAGCACCTGGGCACTGCCATCCCGGTGCAGGTCAATCTGGCGATCAGCGGAATGGAGCGTCTGGTGCGGGAGGTCCGGGCGGCCCTGCAGCGCCGCCAGCGCGAGGAAGTGAGGGCCCGCCAAGCGGCGGTCGGCAGGCTCCACAGCGAACTGAATGGCACGGTCACGGCGCTGCTGCTGTCCAGTGAACTGGCCCTGGAAACCCCCGGGCTGCCGGCGGCGGCGGCCGAAAAGCTCGAGTCGGTGCACGAACTGGTGAAGAAACTCCGAAGGCAATTGGAGAACGCGGGACCAACGGGAGAGCCCGAACCGGCTGCAGGCCCCTGAGGGTCGTCGGATTAGGATCGTCGGATTCAGTCTTCGTTGGCGAGACTGGAGGGTGGGAAGGGGCGACCCTGAGCGGCGGAGCAGCCTGCGGAAAAAGTCGGTATTCGATGCCCAGCCCCGAAAAGGGCAACTGATTTCCCGTAGAGACGCGCCTTGCCGCGTCTGCGGAGACGGTGCAAGCCCTGTCTCTACAGGCGGAAGAATTTGCGGTATCGGTAAAGCGATTTCGTGATAGCAAACCGGAGTTTTTCCGCAGCCTCTGAAGTCGTGCCCCTTCAGAGCATTCTATTTGTGCCGCGAATTGATGGGACGCAACCCTAGCTGCCCGGAAAGTCCTGCTCGCCGGGAATGGTAATGGCGCAAGAGGCGAGGCCGAGCTGCGCTCGACTAGGCCGCCCGAGACTGTGTCGCAACTCGGTGCCGTCCCTGAAGGGACTCCGGCTTGTTCCACTTTGCCTTCCCGGAACTGACGTGCCGGGCTTTCCCATGTCGCCGCTTCGCGGCTGGAGCGATAGCGCGTTCCACTTTTTTCCCCGCGCTTGAGGTTGCGACACAGACTCTCCCGTCCCCACACGAACTAGGCCTTCAAGGCTATCCGGGAACCAACTTAGTCAGAATTTCCCTAATGGTTCCAGCACCGAGGCCGATGGAGAAAAAATCGGGACCCAGGCTCTCCGGGGTTTGCCCAGGGCCATAAGTAACCTGCCTCTTTACCGGAAACGGTAATCGGGTTTGCCGATAACTCTCGAGTGCGGCAAAGAACCGGGATCATGGAATTGGTCAAACAATCCACCCACGCAATCCGTGCCTGGCTCATGCGTTACGGATTGACCGTGCTCGCGGTTGTGGCCGCCACCGCCCTCCGCTACTGGCTGGGAAAGTCTTTCGGACTCACTGCTCCATACGTCACTTATTATCCGGTGGTCATACTGGTGGCAGTGCTGGCGGGACTTGGGCCGGGACTTGCCGCAATGTTGCTCTCGGGCGTTGCCGCCGACTATTTCTTACTTGCACCGCAGGGCTCCTTCGCGATTGCTAGCCTGGGTGACAGGATCGGGTTTGCGCTGTTCATGGTCAACGGGGCCGCCATCAGCGTGCTGGCCGGAACGATGCGGCGGCGCAACGCGGAACTGAGACGCAGTAAATCGGATCTCGACCACGCCCAGGCTGTGGCTGAGGTTGGCAGCTGGCATCTGGACGTTGCCAAAGATGCGCTCACCTGGTCCGAAGAGACCTACCGGCTCTTCGAGGTCCCCATCGGGACACCGGTCTCGCGAGAAAAGGTTCTCGAACGCGTTCCCCCGGAGGACCGCCAAAAACTCATGGATGGGTGGGACGCGGCTCTCGAAGGAACAGCTTCTGACGTCGAGCACCGCCTGGTGGTTGGTGGCGAGACGCGGTGGGTGCGATCGAGAACGCAGGTTGAACTCGATTCCGGAGGTAAGCCACGGTTCGCAACGGGGACCTTCCAGGACATCACCAAGCGCAAGCGGGCGGAGCAATCCCTGATGGTAAGCCTCGCCACCAGAGAGAGCGCGATTAAAGAGCTGGCCGATCAAAAGTTCGCCCTGGATCAACACGCCATCGTGGCGGTGACCGACGTCCAGGGCACGATTACCTACGTCAACGAGAAGTTCTGCGCCATCAGTCAATATTCCAAGGATGAACTGATCGGCCAGAATCACCGCATCTTCAACTCGGGCCACCACTCGAAAGAGTTTTTCCAGCAGATGTACCACACCATCGCGAATGGCCAGGTTTGGCACGGCGAGATCAAGAACCGCGCCAAGGACGGCTCGATGTACTGGGTGGAGTCGACCATTGTCCCATTCGCAGGAGCGGATGGTAAACCGCAGCAGTACGTAGCCATCCGCACGGACATCACGGAGTGCAAGCGGGTGGAGGAAATGCGCGGACGCCTGGCGGCCGTGGTCGAGTCCTCCGATGACGCCATTATCAGTAAGACCCTGGATGGGACGGTGACCGCGTGGAATTCCGGGGCCGAGAAGCTGTTCGGCTACTCGTCAGCAGAAGCCCTGGGCAAGTCGCTGGACAGGCTCTTGCCACCGGAGCGCGCGAACGAGGAATCCGACATTCTGGCGCGAATTGCACGCGGTGAACACGTAAACCACTTCGAAACTGTCCGGGTGCGAAAGGATGGCAAGCGGGTTGACATTTCGGCGACGATTTCGCCGCTTAAGGACAGCAGCGGCGCGATTGTTGGGGTCGCAAACATTGCGCGCGACATCACGCAGAGGAAGGCAGCCGAGGTTGAAATCCGAAAACTCAATGAAGAGCTCGAACGCAGGGTGGTCGAGCGAACGGCCCAGTTGGAAGCCGCCAACCAAGAGCTGGAGGCTTTCAGTTACTCGGTGTCGCATGACTTGCGGGCGCCCTTGCGGCATATCAGCGGCTTTTCCCAGTTACTGGTGGAAGAATTCGGTTCCACCCTCGATCCTACTGCCCAAAAGTATGTGGAGCGCATTCGGGCAGGGACACAAAAGATGGGCCTGCTGGTCGATGGATTGTTGAATCTGGCGGGGCTGGGCCGCCATGCACTGCGTCTGCAGCCAACCGGGTTGAACGCAGTTATCGCGGAAGTGTTAGCGATTCTGCAGCCGGAGAGTGAAGGGCGGCAGGTGGAATGGGTCATCGCCGATCTACCTGCTGTGGAGTGTGATCCCGTTTTGCTCAGGCAGATCTTTCAAAACTTGCTGGCCAACGCCCTCAAGTTCACCCGCCCCCGCGCCCACGCCGTCATCGAAGTCAATCACAAAGAAGAAGAGGATGGGCAAGTGGTGTTCATGGTCCGAGACAACGGCATCGGCTTCAACATGAAATATGTCGGCAAACTATTCGGAGTCTTCCAGAGGTTGCACCGTACGGAAGATTTTGAAGGCACGGGCATCGGCTTGGCGACGGTGCAACGCATCGTTCACAAGCACGGAGGCCGGGTGTGGGCGGAAGCGGAACTGGACAGAGGCGCGGCCTTCTATTTCACCCTCGGTGTGGGAAAACGAGCTGAATCGAAAAGTAGTGGAGCCACGGCTGGAGGCCGCTTATGAACTCAAATGCGCTGGACATACTGTTAGCGGAAGACAGTCAGGACGATGTGGATCTTGCCCTGCATACGCTGCGGCGGGAGAAGCTGGCGAACAACATCTTCGTGGCACGCGATGGCGAGGAGGTCCTGAACTTTCTCTTCTGTCGCGGGGCGTTCACGCATCGATCGTTTGATCATCCCCCCAAGTTGGTGCTGTTGGATTTGAAACTGCCCAAGGTCGATGGGTTGGAGGTGCTCAAACAGGTCAAGAGCGATCCTCGAACCAAGATTATCCCGGTCGTCATCATGACCTCGTCGAAAGAAGAGCGGGACTTAGTGGCCAGTTACCACCTGGGGGCTAACAGTTATATCCAGAAACCAGTCGACTTCGAGCAGTTCCGGGAGACGGTCAAGACCGTAGGACTGTACTGGCTGGTCATCAATCAGCAGCCGGTAGCGCAAGATTCGCAGCATTTGGCAGGACGGGCTCATGACACTCACTAACGATCTCGCGCCCCAACCGGGCCAACTCCGGGTGCTGCACGTTGAAGATAACGAACTGGACGCGGAGCTCGCGGCCCAGGCTCTGCGCAGAGGCGGCTTCTCAGTCTCTGTGGTGGTCGTGCAAGCGGAAGCGGAGTTTGAGCGGCAGCTTCGCACGCACCGTCCCGACATAGTGCTCGCCGACTACAACCTGCCACAGTGGAAAGGCATGGACGCGCTGGAGGTGCTGCGGCGCGAGGGGCTGGACATTCCACTGATCCTGGTCTCGGGCGCATTGGGAGACGTAACCGCGGTGGAGTGCATCAAACGGGGCGCGACGGATTACGTTCTGAAAGACGGACTGGCGCGGCTGCCCGAAGCCATCCGGCGGGCTTTGCAGGAAAAGCGTCAGCTTCGTTTGCGGCGGCAAGCGGAAGAGGATTTGGCGCAGAAGGTCGACGAACTGGCCCGCTCCAACGCGGAGCTTGAGCAATTCGCTTATGTGGCATCGCATGACCTGCAGGAGCCGCTGCGCATGGTGGCGACCTATACCCAGTTGCTTGCCGAACGCTATCGCGGCCAGCTCGACGAGAATGCCGACAAGTTCATCGGCTATGCCTGCGAGGGAGCTCTACGCATGCAGACCCTGATTCGGGATCTGCTGGCCTTTTCGCGAGTAGGCCGGAATTGTGCCGCTTGCGAACCCGTCGATTGCGAGGCGGCGATGGCAGAGGTCCTACTGAGTCTGGGTCCGGCGATTCAAGAGAGCGGCGCGGTGGTCACGCATGCACCGCTCCCGGTGGTGTGGGCGGACCGCTCGCAGATCGGGCAGGTCTTCCAGAATCTGATCGGGAACGCGATCAAGTTCCGCGGGAAAGAACCGCCGGCGATTTCCGCGCAGGCCGAAAAAGCGGGCCAGCAGTGGTTGTTCAGCGTGAGCGATAACGGGATCGGCATTGCGCCGGAGTACGCGCGGGAAGATCTGGGTCGAGGCGCAGGCCGGCCATGGCTCCATTTTCAAGTTCACGATGCCCTGCGCTGGTCCGGCGGCGGAGAAGGAGTTGGGCGATGAGGAAATGTCGATGCCCAGCCCCAGAAGGGGCGTCTGATTTCCTGTAGAGACGCGGCTTGTCGCGTCTCCGGAGACGGGGCAAAGCCCCGTCTCTACGGGCGGAAGAACCTACGGCATCGCTAAAGCGATGCCCTCGCGAAACCCCAGTTTTTTTGCAGCCTGCTCGAGACGAACGAACATGATCAGCGAAAAACGAACAGCGACTCGCGACCGTTCGCCTCAGCCCTTTTTTTCCACCTTCTGCTTAAACATCCGCAGCGCCAGCTTACGAATCGTGTCCGAAACCTCTTTGTTCCCCGACAGATTCTTCAGGTCGTGAATCAGCAGGTTCTTCATCAATCCCAGCGAGAGATCGAGCGGCGTGCGCGGATTGTAGACCAGGTTTCGCATGATGCTGTAGTTCTTCGCAAACTTCCGTTTCATCGGAATCGCGCGCAGCACCGACTCCAGCACATTTTTTTGCAACGCAATAGCTTCCACTTCGCCATCCGTAATTTTGGGCGACTCCAGCACCGCCACCGCTACCAGCTTGGTGGAATCGCGAATCAGGATCGACCGGTCCTCCTTGCTGCCGCGCATCGCCAGCGTGATCCGGCCCCTGATGTCGAGCTTGGCAATCTTCTGCAGCGTGCTGTCGCGCCTTTCCTCATGAGCGGGAGGTGGATGCTTCTTGGCATGGATAGCGGCTGCGGCCGCCGCTGACTTTCCCGCTGCCGCGTCAGCACTTGCACTCGCCGTGGCAGCAGCGGCCTGCGGCCCAACTTCAACCGCCGCCTCGCCGCCCGCCTCTTCGTGCGCCATTCCTAAGGGCTGGAACGGTTTGTCTTTTTCGGCGGCCAGCTCCGCCGCGTTCTCTTCCAGATACTTTGTGACTGTGCTCTCGATAACTTCGTCGGGCACGCCCGCTTCGGTTGCGTCCCGGTCCCCGGCCCGGCGGGTTTCCAAAGCAGCCAGCTTCTTGGCAATCTCGCCGTGTTCAGTTGGACGCAGGTTAGGATTCGACTGCAACGCCTGCAATCGCCGCGGAGCGCTCATCACTCGCGTGCTCTTCAACAAAGCGTCTATGACTGCGCGCGACCCCGACACCGCAAGCGCGTCAAGCGCCTCTTCGCCTACCGACGGATTCTCCGCCAGTGCCGGCAGCAGGCACGTCCTCAGATTCTCCAGGGAAACAAAATATCCCAGAACCTCGGGGCTGGTCTTTGGATCGGCAGCCGCGGCCAGGCTGGCTTTTTCATCCCAACCGGCTAGAGTAAGACGCGCCTGCGGACCCAGCAATTTGTGATGGAGCGCCAGATAGACTAGGATCTCAATCGTTTCCCCAGGCGGCACCGAGAGAGATCCGTGCGCCGCCGATTGCATCAGGTTCGACGGAACCTGCGAATTGCGGATCAGATCAAGCATTCGGGGCATCATTCATCTCCCAGAATTGGCTGCGGCTTTCTTCTTCGCGAACTTCTTCACGAACTCTTTCGATGACCGCGGTTTCTTGCCGGTAGCCAGCTCCAATTCCGCGACTGCGATCTCGAGTTCGCGCGTAATGCGGTTCGGGCTCCGCCTTTGATATTCGTCGCTCAAGACGCGATAGTACCAGAGCGTGCCTTCCTTTTTTCCCGAGAACCGCGTCCAGATGGCTTCCCCATGCTGCCGGTAATCCGCCAGAATCGTTCGGACGTTATGCAGCTTGTCCGACGCCGAAACCAGCCGCGTCTCGGCGTCAGCGTGCTTCACTTCGCGCAGGTAGTCTTTCTTCCGTTCTACCCACTCCGGCTTCGGCTCGCCGAATGAATCCGTACAACCCTCCACGATCTTCGCCACCCGCGGACCAAACTGCTTGCGGACTTCGCGCAGCCGCGGCATGCCGCCGCAATCTTCGACCACATCGTGCAGCAGCGCCGCGATCGCCATGTCTTCGTCACCGCCGGCTTCAAGCACCAGCGACGCAACCGCCATCAGATGCGAGAGATAAGGCACCGCCGACTGCTTCCGCGTCTGTCCGGCGTGTTTCTCCGCGGCATAGCGGAAGGCGCGCTGCAGGCGGGGTCCAAGAGCTGGCGGTTTCAGCGAGCTTGTCTTCGGCACTCCCATAAGCTTCTTCCACCCGCAATCTTCTACCCGCAATCCTGGCAGCAGGTTTTTCCACGCAGCGCCTCGCTTCCTTCATACGCGATCAGAGGCACCATCACTAACCCGGCCACCGGGTCAGCCCACCACCACCCGAAGACGGCGTTCAAAAGTAGTCCCAGCAACAGAATTGCGGAAAGATAGGCGCAGATATCGGTCTGCCGCGAATCGGCCTGCAGGGCCGAACTCCCCAGGGCCGAGGCGACTCGACGTTTGGCCCGCGCTAGCAACGGCATCGCAATCAACGACACCATCGCCAATGCAATTCCCGGCAGACTCCTCTCCGGGGCTTCCCGCCGTACCAGGCTGACCACCGAATCTCCCGCAACGTAGGCCGCCAACAGGAGCAGGCTCAAACCAACCAGCTTCAGTGCACTCCGCTCCACCCTTTCCCTTCGCTCCTCGTCGTGATCCGCACGCAAGCGCCAGAGCAGAATGCCCCCGGACGACACCTCGATCAGCGAATCCAGCCCGAAGCCTATCAACGCAATGCTGCCGGCCACTGCACCGCAAACCAGCGCGACCGCCGCCTCCAGCAGATTCCACACCACCGTGAAGTACTCCAGGCTCAAACCGCGATGGATGGCTGCCGCGCGCGTGCTCATGGTTTTTTCTCGCCTCTTCGCATCCGCAAATACGCCTGCATCAACGGCCGCAGATCGCCATCCAGCACACGATCCACGTCGCCGATCTCCAGCTTCGTGCGGTGATCCTTGATCATGCGGTAGGGTTGCAGCACATACGACCGGATCTGAGAACCGAAATCAATATCCAGTTTCGAATCCTCAATCTTTTTCGTGACCTCGCGCTTTTTCTCCAGTTCGAATTCGTAAAGTTTGGAGCGCAGCATGCTCATCGCCTTCTCCTTGTTCTTATGCTGCGAGCGTTCATTCTGGCAATTGGCTACCAGACCCGTCGGGATGTGCGTGATCCGCACCGCCGAATCGGTCGTATTCACGTGCTGTCCACCCTTGCCGCTCGAACGGTAAGTGTCAATCCGAATGTCATCCGGCTTGATGTTGACCTCAATGCTGTCGTCAATCTCGGGTGAAACGTACACGCTGGCGAACGACGTATGCCGCCGCTTCGCCTGATCGAAGGGCGAAATCCGCACCAGCCGGTGCACGCCAATCTCGCTGGTCAAATATCCGAACGCATACTGGCCGATCACCGAAAACGTCGCGGACTTGATTCCGGCTTCTTCGCCGGGCTGGTAGTCGTACATCTCGGTCTTGAATCCCTGCCGCTCGGCCCATCGCAGATACATTCGCAGCAGCATCTCCGCCCAGTCCTGAGACTCGGTGCCGCCCGCCCCGGGATGAATGGTCATGATCGCATTCAGGCCGTCGTTCTCGCCCGAAAGCAGCGTCTCGGTTTCGACGCGATCCACCAGTTCGCGCAGAGATTCCAAGTCGCGCTGCAAGTCGGCGGAGACGTTCTCGCCTTCGCCAGCCAAATCGAAATAGGTGGCGATGTCGTCGGTCCGTCGCGCCAAGTCGCCTTCCAGCGACAACATGCTTTCCAGACGCTTCCGTTCGCGCATCACCTGCTGAGATTTTTCAGGATTCGACCACAGATTGGGATCCGACGCCTGCTTTTCGATTTCGGCAAACTGCTGGCGCAGCTTACCGGCGTCAAAGATACTCCCGCAGGTCGTGGACCTTCGTCTTTAAAGAAGTGTATTGCTGTTCCAGATCATCCAACATTGTTCATCCAAATATACTTATCGCTCGCGAGTGGAGAATACAAAACGCGCCAGCAGCGCGCCTGCTGAAATTATCGCACACAGATATGCGAACCAGTCGCCATGGCGCGTGTAAAAGGTGGTGCCCGAACTCAGCGCGTAAGGCGCCGCCAGCGCGGTGCGGACCTTGCGCGGGGTTGCCGCCACGATCCGTCCGTAAGGATCGATCGATGCCGTCATCCCCGTATTCGTCCCCGCCAGCAGCCACCGCCCATTCTCGATTGCCCGCATTTGCGTCTGCTGCAGGTGCTGTTTCCAGGCGCCGGAGTCGCCGTACCAGCCGTCATTCGAGATATTTAACAAAACCTGTGCGCCCTGCAGCGGTCCCTGTCGCACTTCGTCGGGAAAGATCGATTCATAGCAGATAAACATTCCGAATCGCTGGCCTCCGGCATCCAGTGGCGTTCGCGACGCACCTCGCTGAAACTCTCCTACTTCTTTGGTCAGCCCTCCGGCAAAGGCAAATACCTGCGGAAACGGCAAATATTCACCGAAGGGCACGAGATGCACTTTGTCGTAGCGTCCAACCCACTCGCCCAGCGGACTGACCAGGGCAGCCGAGTTGAAAATCTGCGAACTTTGTCCGCCGCTGTGCATTGCCGGCGTGATTCCAATCGAGCCCGCCACCACCCAACTTCCCGACTGCCTCGCCATCGCGCTCACGGCATCTCGAAACAGAGGATCGTTCGTGTAAAACGGCGAAGGTGACTCGGGCCACACAATCAAGTCGTAACGCCGCCTTGTTTTTTCTCCGGTGGGGTGCAAACTCGTCGCCGTCAAGTCCCGCAGCGTGCCCTGAAAATATTCCTTCGTCCACATCGCCCCTTCCTGAATCGGAATATTCGGCTGCACCAAAAGCGCGGTGTGATCCGTCGCGACTGGAGGAGGCGCCAGCCATTGTCCCGTCTGTAGGATCACCACCGCCGCACACGCGGCCAGCAGCAGGCGCTTCCGCTGTTCCTTCGCAACCAGAAACGCGGCCGCGAACACGCTGTTCACGAGCACGATTTCAAACGAGAGTCCGTAGACGCCTACCAGGGTCGCAATCCGCGTGAGCGCAAAATTCGCGGTCTGCGAGTATCCCAGAAGCTCCCATGGAAACGCGGTAATCCGCGTCCGGGCGAGTTCCACCGCGACCCAAAGAAACGGAGCTGCCACGAGCGCGCGCCGGATCGACGCTCCCGATGCGGCCGGCTTTGATCCGACGATCTTTGATCCGCCGAGCTTCGATCCGCCGAGCTTCGATCCGACGACCAAGGCCAGCAGCAGCCCGAACATCCCGTGATAAAGCCCGACATACATGCAGAACAAGATCAGCGCCAGCACGGCGACCGGAATCGGCAGCCCGCCATAGCGGTGCATGGTGTCGAAGATCCAGTAGCAGGTCCCGGCTAACCAGAGAATCCCACAGACGTAGCCCAGCACGAACCCCTGCCACGGCGTGGCTGGCAGCAAGCGCGCCTGATCGTCCAGTTGCAGTTGCAGAGTCTCCGGAACGCGGGCCCGCAGAATCGCGACGAGCAGCGGCGCCACCGCGACCCAGGCCAGCCCATACAGCCCCGGCAGCGGAAAGATCGCAACCTGCAGGGCCGCCGACACCAGCACCAGCCCCCACGCGCTTCGGTGAATTTTGAGCACGCATCAGGATAGCAAACGGAGCTTGAGCCACGAGCTGCGAGCTTCGAGCTGCGGGGCAACCGGTTCGCTCGAAGCTCGTAGCTCGCAGCTCGGCAACAAGTAAATTAGCCCACTACCGGCATCAATAAATCTAGCGCCGAATTCCGCGCCGATCGGTTAACATGGCGTGGTCATGAATTTCAGCGTACTGCTGGTAAAGATTCTGGAAATCATGTTTGTCGCCGGGTGGCTCGGGACGGTAGTTGTCCTGCTGCTAACGTTCGTTGAAGACGTCGGAACCCTATTGGACAGGAAGGACGAAAACAGCCACTAGGACTCCCGCTGCATGTCGTCAACATCAAACTCACCAACCGGCTCCAACCGGGTTCGCATTGTGGTTGCGACCTCGGTGATGCTCACCTTCATCTCCTACTGGCGAGCTGCCGCCGTCATTCTCAACGACCTCGGTTCTTCCGCCTTCTACGCCTGCGGCATCGCCGAACAAGCGATCGGAAAAAGCGCGCCGTGGTTTGTTCTAGCCGTCATGCTGTTCGCTTTCGCGGTCCGCGCCGTCTACGTGGAAAGCTGCTCGATGTTCGTGCGCGGCGGCGTCTATCGCGTCGTCAAAGAAGCTCTCGGCGGCACGCTCGCCAAAATCAGCGTCTCGGCCCTGATGTTCGATTACATCCTGACTGGGCCGGTCTCCGCCGTTTCTGCGGGACAGTACATCGCCGGCCTGATCAATGACACCATCGCCATCGCCGACGCCCACGGCTGGATCCCCGCCGCCATTCACCACCTCTTCCACGGTACCCCGCAGGTCGGTGTCAACACCACCTCGGTCCTGTTCGCGATGGCGGTCACCCTCTACTACTGGTGGGAGAACACCAAGGGCATCGAGGAGTCCAGCGAAAAGGCCCTCTGGGTCATGCAGATCACGACCGTCATGGTGGTGCTGCTGCTCGGCTGGTCTTTCTTCACCTTGCTGAAGGTCGGCGGCCACCTGCCACCCTTCCCGACCCTCGCCAACATCCACTACAGCCAGGAATCGCTCGGCTTCTGGAAACACAGCCGCCTGCCGCACACCTTCGCCATTCTCGGACTCATCATCGGCTTCGGACACTCCGTGCTCGCCATGAGCGGCGAAGAATCCCTGGCGCAGGTCTATCGCGAACTCGCGCACCCGAAACTGAAGAACCTGAAGCGCACGGCCATCGTCATCGGCATTTACAGCTTCCTCTTCACCGGCCTCGTCTCCTTGCTGGCCGTCATGCTGATCCCCGACGACGTCCGCACCAAGGTTTACAGCGACAACTTGATCGCCGGACTCGCCATGCACATGATCGGCCCGGAAGTTCTGCGCCTGGCCTTCCGCGCGTTCGTGGTGGTGGTCGGATTCCTGATCCTCTCCGGCGCCGTAAACACCGCCATCGTCGGTTCCAATGGCGTCCTCAACCGCGTCGCCGAAGACGGCGTGCTCGCCGACTGGTTCCGTCGTCCGCACAAGAGGTACGGCACCACCTATCGCATCGTCAACCTTATCGTGGGGCTTCAGCTCTTCACCATCATCGTCAGTTGGGGTAACATCTACACCCTCGGTGAAGCGTACGCCTTCGGCGTGGTCTGGAGTTTCGTCTTCAAGGCCATCTCGATGCTGGTTCTGCGCTACCGCTATAAGGGTGAGCGCTTGTGGAAAGTGCCGCCCAATTTTCACCTGTTTGGGATCGAGATCCCGATCGGATTGGCCTCGGTCGGGATGGTTCTGCTCGCCACCGCGATTGTGAATCTCTTCACCAAATCGGTAGCCACGGTGAGCGGCCTGATTTTTTCGGCGGTCTTCTTCGCAATCTTCACTTTCTCCGAAAAGGTGAACCGCCGCAAACACGCCCACGCCGCGGCGCAGATGAAGGAGCAGTTCCAGTTACAGCTGGCCGAGAGCGTCGAGCGTGAAACCGTCGGCATCCGCCCCGGCAACGTGCTCGTCCCGGTCCGCGACTACAACACGCTGAACCACCTGCGCTGGGCGCTCGAGCGCACCGACACGCACGAACAGGACGTGGTCGTAATGACCGCCCGCATCAGCCAGTACGGGGCCGCCGCTTACGGCCTTTCCACCGAGCAGATCTTCAGCGATTACGAGCAGACCCTGTTCACGCGCGCCGTCTCGGTCGCCGAAAGTGTCGGCAAGAAGATCTCGCTCCTGGTGGTGCCAGCTCGCGACTCCTGGTCGGCCATCGCCCAGACCGCCCACAACCTCGAGTCCTCCGGCGTCGTCACCGGCCTCTCCAGCAAAATGACTACCGCCGAGCAGGCGTTCGCCCTCGGCAGCGCCTGGGAATCCATACCGGAGCCCAAACGGCAGTTTGTACTGCAGATCGTTCAGCCCGACAGCGTTGTCGACACTTTCCGCATCGGTCCGCACACGCCCACCATGAAGAACGAGGACGTCGTCCTGCTTCACCGTTTGTGGCTAAATATCACCCGGGAACCGGGTTTGGAAGACGTACACCACCACGACATTCTGACCGAGGCCCTTACCCGCTTCGCCCGCGACTATGGCGCGCGCGACCGCGAAGACATCGTCAAGGAATTGAAACGCCACGGCACCGAGGCCGGCCCACTCCCGGTCCGCCACATCGCCGATCAGATTCCCACCGTCCAGCCCGGACCTGCCCGTTCCGACCGCGACGATGGACCACCCGGCCCAAAGGGCGACGGCTCTGAATGACGTTCCCCAACCATGTCGACTGAAGAGAAGTTGGGGCGGTGGGTCATTTGTCTCCTGAAAAACTCTCATCTGGAACAAGCAGAGGGAGAAGCTCTGGCAGAGCGTTTGCTCTGAGCTGTGCACGAAATGTTCGAAGTTGAATCCCAGGCTTAGCAGCAATCTGGAGTTGCCAAGCCTTTAACCCACTGCTGAATCACTTTCAGTTGTGCTCTGGCCCACACCGACGGGCACGCGAACGCTCACCACAGTACCGGTCTTGGGTTCCGATCTGATCGAGATTCTTCCGTTCACCAGATGGAGCCGCTCTTGCATGCTGATGAGACCAAGCCCACGTCCCTTCCTTGCCACTTCGGGGTCAAAACCAACGCCGGAATCGCTAACCGTGAGATGAACCTCGCCCGATGTCTCCCACAATTGCACTTCGAAGTGCCGTGCCCCACTATGTTTTGCCGCGTTGTGCAAGGCTTCTTGCAGAACTCGGAACAAGCAGAGGGAAGTGTTCTGCGGCAATGGACTTGGCAAGTCTTGACTCTTGAACGCAATCTCCACCTTCTGCTGCTCGCCGAACTCCTTGCAGAAGCCCTCCATGGCTGCAACCAGGCCCAGATGTTCCAGTTTTGGAGAGTGTAACTCGTACGCCAGAGCTCGAATATCGGTCGTTATCTCCACGGCCTGCTCACGGAGTTCACTGATCCGGCTGAGGACTCTGGCGCTCGGATTGGACATGCTTTTCTTGAGTCGGTCGAGGTCCATCGTCAACAACGCAAGGCGTTGATTGATGTCGTCGTGAAGATCTCTCGCAATGCGGCAACGCTCCCGCTCTTGTGCCTCAATCAGCCGGGCAGCCATCTGGTTCTCGGAGGAAGATAGGAGCGAGTCTTTCAAAGCTTCACTAGCATCGAGAGCCAACTCGGCGAACTTCTTTTGCAGGTTGCTGAAATGGACGTCGGTGACCAGTTCGCGCTTGGCGAGATACTCCTTTAGAAAAGCAGCAACGGCCAGAGATAGAACCGACACGAGTACAACCGCGAGCCGAAAGGCCCGCATGCCAGGGGGTTCATCCCGTCGGAAAACTTCCCAGACCCCAAGGAGCGGGATCGCAACCACCGCCAGCACCGCCAGCACCGAAGTGTACTCCGTGCGGCTGGCATCGGGCTGGGGCATTCGTAACCGGGCTGGCTTCAACTGCCGCGCGCGCACCGGCATCCACACAAACCAGCAAACCGAGGCCGTCTGCGCCAGAGAGTACAGGCTTCCGTTGTAGTAACCTCCTGAGTCCATGACCATGTTCCCGAGCGTGGAGCCGAAGGTATACAGGGCGGACGCGCCGAGTAGATGAAGACAAATCGACCTCCAGGGAGCTTGCGCGCGCCAGGTGGCAATGCCGAGAAGCAAAATCAACGCGACATTTTCCACCGCGTAGAGGATGTCGAATCGCGGGTTGTAGATTGCGGGATTCCAGAACAAGTACTGGTACGGAAACAGCAGGTAAGCATAAAGAAACACCCAAAAGAACAATAAGACAAGAAAGTTCAAGGTCGCCCGATGCAGCTTCGGATGAAATCGGTTCCAATGCGGCCGGATTGCTACCGCCGCCATGAACGGGACAATATGGAGGAACAATGCCGGATCGGCAATCGAACTGTCCGGGGGGTTGTCGGCATGGAAGCCAATCCTGTAGTAGACATTAAGCCACTGGTCCAACGACCAGAGTCCAGTGCCAGCCGCGATAAACGCCCAAAATGAACGGTTTCCCTGTGTGTTCTGCACCGCGTTGAGGATGGCGAGACCGGTGGCTAGGAGGAGCAGCAGGAAATACACGACGGTGTTGTACGCCCACCCGGCGGCACTTTGCCTTAGAGTGAGGGAGATAGTAGCTTTCACTACCAGAATTCCGACAAGGAGAGTCGGCCATGGATGAAGATGAAACCGATATCGGAGCCTGTGAGAAAGCCAGTACACCATCACGGCCCACCTTGCGCAAGTTAGATTGCGCTACAACAATACTAGCTCATCAAACTCGACGAGGAGTAGATGAGGACTGCCACAATACACCCGCTGAATTGAAAACTCAAATGCGGCGTTAACTTGATTGGATATCTCTGGCAGGGAGTGGAGATTGGACGGCTCGCGAATCGGGGTATCTATCCTGATATAAAATCCCCGAGGCCATGTTCGCCTCGGGGGAAGTTGCATGAGGGGTAATGCTATGATTACCTTAGGAATGGGGCGTTGCAATCCGTAATAATACTTATGCGGGCATGTGGGAAATACTCATAACCTTTCCCATGCTGACATGACTTCAGCGATTTCTCTCCACTCCGAGGTAGGTGATGAAGCCACTCTCAATTCTGATAGCCGACGACCACGCCTTGGTGCGCCGTGGCTTACGAGCTCTGCTGGAAACACAACCGGGGTGGAGGGTTTGTGCCGAGGCTCGCAATGGCAATGAGGCGGTCGGAGAGGCTCAGCGGCTGAAGCCAGAGCTCGCCATTCTGGACATCGGTATGCCGGAGTTGAATGGCTTGCAGGCGACCGCCCGCATCCGCAAAGCAGTTCCTCACACGCGGGTGCTTATCCTTACGATGCACAACGACGAAGACCTCGTCGAAGCAACCGTGAAGGCGGGAGCTCACGGCTATCTGCTGAAGTCCGACGCGGAACAGGATCTTATTGCCGCAGTGGACGCTCTGATGCATAACAGGACCTTTTTCACTCCAACCGCTTCGGAGGTGGTGCTGCATGGCTTGCGGAGCGAACCAAGGGGAGCAACCTCGGAAAGTCGGGGTGACCTCCTGACTGACCGGGAGCAGGAAATCTTGCAACTCCTCGCCGAGGGCAGGAGTAATAAGGAGGCAGCCACCAAGCTGGGCATCATCACAAGAACCGTCGAGAACCATCGTGCCAGCATCAAGAAAAAGTTGCGTTGTCGCTCGATGGCGGACTTGGTTCGCTGTGCCATCCGCAAGAGAATTGTCGAACTTTAGGGCGTTGCAACTGGTCGATGGACAAATTGAGTTTTATGGCGGGTTCGGCATTAAGAGAGTCAATTGGCAGGATTCAAGGTGCTTTTCGTATTTCCTGGGAAGGTCGTGTGCGTTCCTTCATTGCCACCCCACGCATAACTTGTTCGGTTCCCTTGACGGAATGTAAGGATTCCCCACTTAGCGAGTGACGCGCCTACCCGGAAACTGACCCACGACCGAAGTGGGCGCGCTGCGCTCGTCCGGACAGCCGAGGGCGGCTGTCCCTACGTAAACCTTTCCAATGGGGCATCGCTGCCCGATCACTTCACTTTCGGCGAATCCAAATCCGCGGGCTTCTGATCGTCCGCATGAATTGCCCCATCTTCTTCGGCATAGAACGAGCGGTGTTCGCTGTCCATCTGCTTCGGCGTCAGGGTGAGCACGAAACCGTCGTGATGGACGCGAAAACTGACCGTGTAGTCCCCGCGTTCGGTGGACTGCGCCAGCCGCTTGGTGAACGACCCGGTTCCGGCCAACGCCGCCAGCGACTCGGCGTAGTGGTTGTGCCGCTTTTTGTATTCCCGTTGCGCCCGCAGCATCGTTCGCATGTAAGCGAGCGCCTGCGCTTCCGATTCCGAGTGCGCCGGATCGCCCGGAAACTTTGGCTGATATTGTCCTGAAGGTTGCGACGGAGCCTGCGCCAACGCCAGCCCCGCTCCCATCATGCCCACCGCCAGAATCCCTGCACAAAACCGCTGTATCCGCCTTCGGCTCACGGCAAAACCCTCCTCACCCATGCCTGGTTTTTGAGGTTACCCCCGTAATTTGTCTCGATCACCAATCATTCCAATTCTTTGCTGGTTCAGGCAAGCTTGAACAGGATGCAATCCTAACAGGGAACCTTAATGAAAGCTGCCGTCGCCAGAAAGCCGGTGATCCGTGTCGCCGTAGTGGAGAGCGATCCGCTGCGATTTGTGGGATTCCGGGCCCTCTTTAATACCGAACCTGATTTGGAGTTGGTCTCCGCCTCGCTGGCTGACCTTGGCCAGTTGCAGAGCATCGATCTGGTCCTGCTTGGCAATCGCGGTGGCCAGAACCTGTACGACATCATGGCCAGCATGAAAGCCATCCGGCCCGACCTGCGCATCATCGTGACCGGCTCCGGCATGGACGATGAAAGTGTCCTCAAAGCCATCGCGGCCGGCGCCAAAGGCTACGTGGACGAGGCGGCCTCACCGGCCGAGTTTATCCAGGCTCTCCGCATCGTCCATCAGGGTTCGGTGTGGGCTCCGCGCCGCGTGCTCTCGACTTTCATCGAACGCGTCAGCGCATCCCCGGGTCGCATCTTCCCCGCCGGCCGGATCACCTTTACCGACCGCGAAAAGGAAGTTCTCGAGATGCTGGTTGCCGGCCGCTCCAACAAAGAGATCGGATCGGCCCTCGGCATCGAAGAGCGCACCGTGAAGGCGCACGTCGCGAAACTGATGCGCAAAGTCGGCGTGCAGAACCGCATCGCCCTCTCCGTCCACGCCATCACCCATTCGCTGGTGACAGCGAAGTAGCTTCTAGAAGGCTATCTCATAAATCGGTTTTGGGTAGGGCACGGCTTCAGCCGTGCCGCTCAGAGGCAATAAAGACGCGGGCTTCAGCCCCTGAGGGATTCGGCCGTTTACTCCTTAGGTTCACTATGAGATGGCTTCTAGCAACCTGCGCGAAACTCGATCTCGCACTTGATCCTGGGTGCGTTGGCGATGCCCAAGTCCAAACCTGAACTTTGGTAACATCGCTGCAACCTCTGGAATGTACTTCCCATTATCCCTGCCGATGTATGCACAGGAGCAGACGTAAGGAAGGAAGAAGCAAAAGACGCTTCTTAGCTGAGAAACCGGCTGCCTCTTGATGAATAGCATACGTGTTCTTATCGTGGACGATTCAAGGTACATGCGCAAGGTCGTGGAACTATCCCTGCGCCAGGCAGGCATTCAGTTCAAGCAAATACTGGGGGCCGAAAACGGATTCGAGGCTCTTAGGGTCCTTCGGGACAACGTCGTCGATCTGATTCTTTGCGACATCGACATGCCCGTAATGGACGGCCTGGAGTTCGTCAATCAGCTTTCTGGAGTGGCCAACGGGAAGGGCGTACCCGTGGTCATGATTACCGGCGAAGGCCATGAAGCCCACGTAGTGCAGGCCCTGTCCCGCGGGGCGCGAGGCTACATCCGCAAGCCCTTCACCACGGAGGATATCAGGCGACATGTCTTTCCCCTTCTGGCGGCTAAATCATGAAATCTTTCAGTGAGTCGCTCGCTACTTGAGTCGCTCGCTGCTAACGATGGCCACGAAAACTGGCCGGAAAGGTTGCCCGCTCCAATGCTTTCTTAAAGGTTCGACTCAACTGGCGTAACATTATCGCCATTTCATCAACGATCGGAGAGGGACTGATCAAACCGTCCCCGATTACCAAAGTACAGCGACCCTCGTAATCTTGTCCGTTTCCTCCACCTGCCGCATACTCGCCTCACCTACCACAGAACCTGGGAGACGGGGTTGGAAACGGAGATTAGGGTCGCCGGTTTCAGCCCCGCATTTTTTTGCCTTACCACCTGACTCACCCTGATCACTCCCCCGGTATCCTCCATTCCGCGCCCCGCATCGAATAGAATCAGAGACAACAGAATCCATACTCCTATCTCCCAAGTGAGGCATGATGCGAAATCTCCTCGTTCTGATGCTGCTGTTCTGTTTCCTGACACCGATTCTTTCCGCTGATGAGGACACCAAGGCCCCGGAGGCCAACACCAAGGCTTCCGGTCGCATTGAAGCCGCGGGCACGGTGCTCGACGAAATCGAGGGCGCCCCGGACCAGCGCATCCCCGAAGAAGTGCTAGGCTCGGCCGAGTGTGTGGCCGTGGTTCCGTCCTTGCTCAAAGGCGGTTTCGTCTTCGGCGGCCATTACGGCAAAGGCGTCGCCAGTTGCCGCACTGAAAAAGGATGGAGCGCGCCCGCTTTCTTCACCATCGGCGGCGGCAGCTTTGGCTTGCAGATCGGCGGGCAGGCGGTCGATCTCGTCATGCTGATCATGAACAAGAACGGTATGAATCAGTTGCTATCGAGCCAGTTCAAGCTCGGCGCCGATGCCAGCGCGGCCGCCGGCCCCGTCGGACGCCACGCCTCCGCCGATACCGATTGGAAAATGAGGGCGGAGGTTCTGACCTACTCGCGCGCCCGCGGCCTCTTCGCCGGACTCGAACTCCACGGCGCCGTCATCAAGCAGGACAAGAACAGCACCCGCGAATTCTACGGCCGCATGGTGCCCTTCAAGACGTCGCTCAAGGGAGAAATCGAAGCCCCCAAAGACGCTTATCCCTTCTTGAGCACGCTAGCCAAGTGGGCGCTGCAAGCGGCAAAGTAAAAAGGTACCCAGTTCTCGGTTCCCGTTGTAGAGACGGGGTTTGCCCCGTCTCTTTCTGCAGCAGGAGACGCGGCAAGCCGCGTCTCTACACCGGGGACTGAGAACTACCCACCGTGCGAGAACGCCTTGAGTACGCTCTAGTCTGGCCCTGGATAAAGATCCTGGGCTTGCTCCCACGTCCCGTGGCGCGCGCCATCGGGATCACCCTCGGGTTAACCGTCTACGCGGTTCACGGACGCCTGCGTCGCGTCGGCCTGCGCAACCTGACTCTCGCATTCCCTGAAATGCCGCCGCGCGAACGCCGCCGCCTGGTTCGCGGCGAATTCATCTCCCTCGGACGCCAGCTCGCCGAAGTCTGCCTCTTCCCCCGCTACACCCGCGAGAACGTCTCCCGCATCGTCGTCTATGACGGCTTTGAAAACTTTGAGCGCGCGTATGCTCGCGGCAAAGGCGTTCTGTTTCTCACCGGACATCTCGGAGCCTGGGAGCTCTCCGCTTTCGCTCACTCTCTGCAGGGTCATCCGCTGTCGATCGTCATGCGCTCCCTCGACAATCCCTACGTCGACGCCCTCCTCCAGCGCTATCGCACCATGCACGGTAACCGTACCGTGGACAAAGACGATTTCGTCCGCGGCCTGCTCTCCGCCATGCGCGCCGGCGAAACCGTCGGCATCCTCATGGACACCAACATGACCCCGCCGCAGGGTGTGTTCGTCGATTTCTTCGGCATCCCTGCCTGCACCGCCAGCGGCCTCGCCCGCATTGCCCTGCGCACCGACGCCGCCGTCGTCCCCGGATTTACTATCTGGGATTCGAAACTGCGCAAATATATCCTGCGCTTTGATCCCGCCGTCGAGTTAATTCGCACCGGCGATGACCAAGCCGACATCGTCGCCAATACCGCAAAATTCACCCGCGTCATCGAAGACTTCATCCGCCGCTATCCCGACCAGTGGCTCTGGGTGCACCGCCGCTGGAAAACTCGCCCGCCCGGCCAACCGCCGCTGTACTAAGCTCGTGTGGTTGTGTGGGGACGGGCTCGTGTGGGGACGGGCGCCCTCGCGAGCCTGCCCTGAGCGAAGTCGAAGGGTCCAAGCCGAGCGAAGCTCGGCAGCTGCCGCGTGGGGCAAAGGAGCCGGCGTTGTGCACACCCGCCCAGGAAAGCGACAATAGACAACCATGAAGCAAACCCTGCGCGATCTCGCCGAGAAGCTCGGCTGCCGTCTCCTCGGAGACAGCTCCATCACCGTGACCAGCGTCTCCAGCCTGCAATCCGCCACCAGCCATAGCCTCGTCTTCGTGGATGACGCCCAGCATCTCGACACCGCGCTCCGCTCATCCGCCGCCGCCGTCATCGCGGGAGACTTTGCGGCCGGAGACTTCGCCGCCAGCGCCACCGCCTCCAAGCCCATCCTGATTTCCGCCCAGCCGCGCCTCGCTTTTGCCCGAGCCGCGCGGCTACTGCGCGACCCCGACCGCAATCGCGCCGTTCATCCCTCCGCCATCGTTCCCGCCTCCGCTGAGATCGGCAAGAACGTAGCCATCGGCCCGCGCGCAATTCTCGGCGAACACGTCAAGGTCGGCGATGAAACGACTGTTGGCTCCGGTTCGGTGCTCGGCGACGGCGTGGTGATCGGAAGCCATTGCCGCCTCGATGCCAACGTCACCGTCTACCCGGGCACAATTCTCGGCGACCGCGTCATCGTGCAGGCGGGCGCTGTCCTCGGCAGTGAAGGCTTCGGCTACGTCCGCGATTCCCAAACCGGACGCTACGAGCAATTCCCGCAAGTGGGACGGCTCGTGATCGAAGACGACGTAGAGATCGGAGCCAACTCCACCGTCGACCGTGGCGCTCTAGACGAAACCCGCATCGGCCGCGGCACCAAGATCGACAACCTCGTCCACGTCGGCCACAACGTGCACATCGGCCAGGACGTGGTCATCGCCGCGCAGACTGGCCTTTCCGGAAGTGCGGTCGTCGAAGACAACGTCATCATCGGCGGCCAGGTGGGCATCGCTGACCACGTGCGCATCGAAGAAGGCGCGATCCTGGGCGCCCAAAGCGGCATCCCAACCAAGAAAGTGATTCGCGGCAAGGGCGTCGTCTTCTGGGGAACCCCCGCGCGCCCCATCCGGGAGTATCTTAAAGAACTGGCGTTCGTATCGCGGTCAGCCAAGAAGAATCGCTGAGCAGAATTGAATGCCGATGTAGAGACGCGGCTCGCCGCATCTAATGCCAGAACTGAGAACTGAGAACTGAGAACTGAGAACTGAGAACTGAGAACTGAGAACTGAGAACATGAGAACATGAGAACATGAGAACTGAGCCAAGAGCCAAGAGCTAACAGCTAAAAGCTAAGAGCCACATCCGTGCCCATCCTCGTCATTGGCGGACATACCCGAAGCGTCGGCAAGACCAGCGTCGTTGCCGGTCTCATCGCCGCCCTGCCCGGCTTCCATTGGACCGCGCTCAAAATCACGCAATACGGACACGGCGTCTGCTCCGCCAACGGCGAAGCCTGCGACTGCGCCACCGCCGATCATTCGTTCGCTGTGTCGGAAGAAAGAGACCGCTCCGGCGAATCAGACACTTCCCGTTTTCTAGTCGCCGGAGCCGATCACTCCTGGTGGGTGCGCACCCAGCAAGGGCACCTCGCTGAAGCCATGCCTCGCATCCGCAAGATCCTCGCCACCACACAGAACGCCATCATCGAATCGAACAGCATCCTGCGCTTCGTGAAACCGGATCTCTATTTGACCGTGCTCGACCCGCAGACCTCGGACTTCAAGGCCTCCGCGCAAACTTTTCTCGACCGCGCCGACGCCGTCCTGCTGCACTCCGTCGCCAACTCCAAGGGCCCAGCCTGGGAACACGTCTCGCTCAAACCCGTCATTGACCGCCCCATGTTCGCGATCCGGCCGCCAAACTACGTGACGCCAGAAGTCGTCGAGTTCGTTCGCACTCGCTTAGCAGCCCGTGGTGTAAGTCTGGATTCGTAGGCGGAAAGTTCTGGGGTATCCACAGG
>ODAK010000983.1_pt1 | contig 32117 bp, 29 predicted proteins | sample 1539591 | NCBI WGS metagenome assembly ODAK01 (sample SAMEA3539303, study PRJEB22396) | soil metagenome | biome: tundra; feature: field; material: soil | place: USA | collected 2010-05 | depth 0.15 m | reverse complement strand
ATCGTTGATGACGTGAAAGAACGTGACGTCGACATCATCGTGATGGGCTCACGCGGCCGCAGGGCTCATCTCGGGCCGAACGGCGCCGGTGAGGCGAATATCGGAATTTGACACTTATCGGCTGGAACGACGGATGGGTGATCCAGGTAGGCGGCGGCGTCTCGGCGAGTGGCGAGGCGCAGCTGAACACCCCCGACGAGCCCACCAGCGGGCTCGACCCGCTCAGTCTGAAGTGCCGGCGGTCCGGGTTGCGCCGAACGCGTCGTCCAGGCTGGTGAGGTCCACGGGGAGCCGTACCCGCTCGGGCACATGGTCCAGGAGCGGACGCATCGCTTCTAGGGCGGTCAGGATTTCACGCCCGACCTGATGCGCGGAACGCATCGCATCCACGGAAACCAGGATTCCGCGGTCGCGGTACCACGCAAGAATGGGGGATGTCACTTCATGGTAGAGAGTAAGGCGCTGGGCAATGATTTCCCTGGTGTCGTCGGAGCGATGATCGAGCGCGGCTCGCGCGAGCAAGCGACGCACGAGTTCCGCATCGTCAGCCTGCAGGTGTAGCGCCACATTCGCGGTCATCCCGAGCTCGCGGCCTATCAGATAGGCCGCGCGAGCTTGTCGCATATTTCGCGGGATTCCGTCTAGGACAAACTCGCCTCCGGCCGCTTTTGCGGCGACCATCGCCTCCCGCAGCATGTCAAGTACGGTCTGGTCGGGTACGAGTTCGCCGCGGTCGAGATATTCCTGAACGGTTTGGCCGAGAGCGGTCTGCCGCGCGACGTGATCACGCAGCAGCTCACCGGTCGCGATATGGGGTATGCCGAAGTGTGCGCCGATAAGTGCGCCCTGAGTCCCCTTGCCCGCGCCAGGGGGCGCGATCATCAGTACTCGCATGCTCATCTCCTCACGTCACCACCCGTCGCCTGGTTGCTATGGAGTCCGGCCGATCCCAGCGCTCAGGCCTGGCCGAGCGCTGGGATCGGCTCCTAGCCGGCCGTGTTACAGCAAGGTGGTGACGGCCTTGACCTCGGTGTAGCTGTTGAGTACCTCGTGGCCCATCTCGCGGCCCCAGCCGGACTGCTTGTATCCGCCGAACGGCAGTGCCGCATCGAACACGTTGTAGCAGTTGATCCAGACGGTGCCGGCCCTGAGCTTCTTGGCCAGCGTGTGGGCCTTGGAGATATCCCTGGTCCAGATGCCTGCGCCGAGGCCGTACTCGCTGTCGTTGGCCTGGGCGGCGATCTCGTTCAGATCGGTGAACGGGGCGGCGACCAGCACTGGCCCGAAGATCTCCTCGCGGACGACCTTCATATCAGGCCTGGTGTTGGTCAGCACGGTGGGCTCGACGAAGTAGCCGCGCTCGCCGAACCGGCCGCCGCCGGACAGGGCGGTGGCGCCCTCGGCCTCGCCGGATTCCAGGAAGCCGGTCACCAGGCGCAGCTGCTCTTCGGAGACCAGCGGGCCCATCTGCGTGCCTGGTTCCATCCCCGGTCCCATCTTGATTGACTTGGCGATCTCGGCCACGCCGTCGACCACCTCATCGAATCGGCCTTGCTGGACGTACAGCCGCGACCCGGCGACGCAGCACTGCCCGTGGTTGAAGAAGATCGCGTGGGCGGCCCCCTCGATCGCGCCGTCCTCGGCGTCATCGAAGACGATATTGGGGCTCTTGCCGCCCAGTTCCAGGGTGAGCTTCTTCAGGTTGCTGCCCGCCGCCGCCGCGACGATCAGCTTGCCCACCTCGGTGGAGCCGGTGAACGCGACCTTGTCGACGTCGGGATGCGCAGCCAGCGCCGCGCCGGCCGTCTCGCCGAAGCCCGGTATCACGTTCACCACACCGTCGGGCAGCCCGGCCTCGGCCAGGAGCTCGGCCAGCCGTAGCGCGGTCAGCGGGGTCTGCTCGGCGGGCTTGAGGACCACGCAGTTGCCGGTGGTCAGCGCCGGGCCGAGCTTCCACGCGGCCATCAGCAGCGGGAAGTTCCACGGGATGATCTGCCCGACCACGCCGAGCGGCTCACGCAAGGTGTATGAGTGGAAATTCGCGCCCGGCATGTACGGCACCGAGATGTTGATCGTGTTGCCCTCGATCTTGGTGGCCCACCCGGCCATGTAGTGGAACAGGTCCGCGGCCAGCGGCACGTCCGCGGCCTGCGCGACCGCGAACGGCTTGCCGTTGTCCAGAGACTCGAGCTGGGCGAGCTCGTCCAGATGCGCCAGGATCAGGTCCCCGATCCGCCAGATGATGCGCCCGCGCTCCGACGGGGTCATCCGGCTCCACGGGCCTTCCTCGAACGCCCGGCGCGCGGCCTTCACCGCCCGGTTGATGTCTTCCGCGCCGCCCTCGGCGATCCGAGCCAGGGTCTCGCCTGTGGCGGGGTTAGGGGTCTCGAACGTCCGGCCCGATGCCGCGTCGACCCAGCGCCCGTCGATAAACAGCTGTCGTGGAACGCCGATGAACTCCTCAACGTTCCGGTCCAGGGTCACTGTCATGAATGCCCATCTCCCACTGCCGTCGGCAGCCACGCGGTCGCGGCCAAGCTGCCGCGCCTCGGCCGGCCAAGGCCAATCTGATACTATTTATGGTCCAGCACGTCGGGCATCACGACAGCTATCCGATCGGGCAGGACGGAGCGCCGGGAGGACAGCGTCGTGGCTATCCAGTCGGCCCTCGGCGGCCGCAGCCGGAAATGCCCACGTAACAGACTCTTGACAGCGGCGCAATCTAGGTCTTAGCTCGCGTAACAGAGCTCTTATGCCCACTTCACCGGAAAACCTCGCAATGTTCGAGAGCGACTGGCCCGGTGCGGACTGGCGCGGCGAAAAGAACCCCCGGCTGCCCGGCCCGCGACGGGGCGGCGAACTCGGTGCCCACCCCCCCGGCCGGCTCGCGAAATTTCATGCTCCGGAGATCGTCTTCGGGCCAGGTGCGCTGGCCGAACTCGGTCACTGTACGGCGCGGACCGGTGCGCGCCGGCCGTTCCTGGTCACCGACCCCGGGCTGATCGAGGCGGGCTGGGTGGATGAGGCCGTCGCCTACCTGCGGCAAAGCGGGCTGCACCCGGCACTATGGCATGGCGTCACCCCCAATCCGAAGGATCATGAGATCGAAGCCGCCTTCGAGAGATATGCCGAGAGCGGTTGCGATGTGATCATCGGGCTGGGCGGCGGCTCGTGCATCGACGCGGCGAAGGGCGTGGCGATCTTGTCCGGCAACGGCGGCCGGATCCTCGGCTACGAGGGCGTGGACAAGGTCGTGCGCCCGATCCCGCCCACGGTGATGGTGCCGTCCACCTCCGGCACGGGCGCGGATGTGTCGCAGTTCGCCATCGTGACCGACACGTCGGCCCGCAACAAGATCACCATCATCAGCCGGGCGCTGGTGCCGGAGATCTCCGTGATCGATCCGCGCCTGCTCACCACCATGCCGGACTGGCTCAACGCCACCACCGGGCTGGATGCCCTGACGCACGGGATCGAGGCGTTCGTGTCCCGTGCGAACAACCCGCTCACTGACCGCCATGCGCTGCATGCGGTCGCGCTGATCACCCGCCACCTGCTGCGTACTCAGCTCAGGCCAAGCGAGACTACATCGCGCCTGGCCATGGCACAGGGGTCGCTGGAGGCGGGCATGGCCTTCACCAATGCCATCCTGGGCGTCACGCATGCGATGAGCCACCAGGTCGGCGGCCAGCTGGACGCACCGCACGGCGTGCTGAACGCCGTGCTGCTGCCCCACGTCATCAGGTTCAATGCCGGGACCTCGCCGGAGCGGTTCGTGCCGCTGGCCGCGGCCTGTGGCATCCGCACCGAGGGCGTGCCGGCCGCGGAGGTAGCCCTGCTGCTCGCCGACGCGGTACGCAAGCTGGCCGATGAATTGGGCGTGCCGAAGGGACTGGCCGAGCTCGGCGTCACCGACGACATGGTGCCCCAGCTGGCCAGGACTACGCTGAAGGACGCCTGCCTGGCCACCAATCCCCGCGCCGCGAGCGCTCCGGATATCGAGGCGTTGTTCCGGGCGGCCTTGTGACGGGGCCGCCGTTGACCGGAGCAGGGCACGATGATCGTCCGGACGGCGATCTGGAGATCCTGACCGGCCTCCGCTCCGGCAAGCACTCGTACTACCCAGAGTATGTTCGCTCCGCCGAGCGCCTCGAGCACGCCGTGCAGGCGCTGGACCGCATCTCCCGTGTCCTGGTGCGCACCGCGGCCGGCCCTCGCACGCTGGTCGAGGAGGTGGTGCGCACCGCGACAGCGCACCTGGATGCCGAATGGCTGCTGTTCGCCGTGGCCGAGGGGGTCCTGCCTGCCGCGCGCCCCCGGTTTCTCGCGATGATCAGGGGTGAGCTGATCGACGACGAGAACAGGTTGCCGGCCGAAGTGACCGGGCATCTGGCCGTGCTGCGCAGTCGTCCGTGGGAGATCCAGTCACCGGACAGCGGCCAGGGCTGGGTGCGAGTATCGATGACCTTGGAGGACGAGCCGGTCGGCGGAATTGCCGCGCGGCCGGGCGCAGGGCTGGAGGTGGCCGCCACCGATCGCGCCATCTTGCGGGTGCTCGCCAACCAGGCCGCCGTGGCGCTGCATAACTCCTTCCTGTCCCACGCCACTACCCAGTTGCGTGGCCGCAGCGACCAGCTCTACGACGCGACGACAAGGCACGCCAGGGACCTGGCCGCCCGCAGCGCCGAGCTGGCCGAGACGCAGCGGCAACTCGTCGCGGCCACGCAGCGACAGGTGCTGGACTACGAGCGGCACCGTATCGCGCGCGAACTGCACGACAGCGTGACTCAGTCCGTGCTGTCCATCGGCATGACCATCGAGGTGTGCCGGGCTGAGCTAGCGGGCATGGCCGACCCAGCCAGCCAGATCGCCGAACGCCTGGTGCCGGCCAAGGATCTCGCGCGGCACGCGGCCGAGCAGTTGCGGGCCGCGATCTACGCGCTACACCGCGCGGCCGACGAGCCGGCGGGTTCGCTGCCCGTCATGTTGCAGCGGCTGTCCACGGTGCACCAGCCCACCAACTTGCACGTGAAGGTAAGGCGGGAAGGGCATCCCATCCCGCTGCCGCCCGATGTCGAGCAGTCGGTGCTGCGGTGGACCGGGGAAGCATTGTTCAACGCGGCGACACACGGCCAGGCCACGTGCGCGCTGGTCCGGCTGCGTTACCTGACCGATGCTATGACCATCAGTGTGTCCGATAACGGGACCGGCGACCCGGCCCAGCTGCGCCGCGCGCTGCGGCTGTCCAGCGGGGGGGACCTGTCCGGGCTGCACCGGGGACTGGCGAACATGCTGGACATCGCGGAGAACCTGGGCGGAACGCTGTCCATCCGTCACTCGCGAGCAGGCGGCGTGCTTCTGCGGCTGGGCATTCCCCTGCCCCTGCGCGGCGTGCCCGGTGCCTGGCTGTAGCCAGTCGGCGGGACACCGCCGGGAATCATTGGCTAGGGCCAAAGGGCCTGCCGGGAGGTGGCCGAGGCCCGTATCCGGCGATGACGTCTGCCGTCATACTGACTGTCTGAGGCATATAGCAGTGGCCCTGGAGGAATGCCATGACCATCGCGTCGGGATCAGTGGCTTCCGGCTATCGGAGATTCGCGTCGACGGCAAGCCGATCGGGGGATGCGGTAGCGATGCCTGGGATACGGCCCGGCGAGCCCCAGCCGGACGCCGGGGCTCCAGTCACGATCGTGCTCATTGACGATCACGCGATTGTCCGGCAGGGCCTGCGCTCGCTGCTGGAACGCGAACACGACCTGCAGGTGGTCGGTGAGGCTAGCTCGCCAGGAGAGACACTGGTCGTCGTGGAGCGGACCCGCCCGACGATCGTGCTGCTGGACATGAAGCTATCGCCGTCCTCAGATAGCGACGGGCTGAGCCTGTGCGCCCAGCTGACCAAGCGCTATCCAGGGCTCGGGGTGCTGGTGCTCTCTACGTTCGTGGACGACGCGCTGGTGGTCAGCGCCATCCGGCACGGGGCATGCGGCTACGTGGTCAAGGATGTCGACGTCGTGGAACTGGTGCAGGCCATCCGCTTGGTCGCCACGACCGGGAGCGCGTTCGACTCCCGCTCGGCCGCCGCCATGATGCGGTCGATCCACGCCCCTCAGGCCCGATCAGCGCTTACCGACCGCGAGCTCAGCGTGCTGCAGCTGGTCGCACATGGCCTGAGCAACCGGGGCATAGGCGCGCGCCTGTACCTGTCGGAGACCACGGTGAAATTTCATGTCCGCAACATCATGCGCAAGCTCGACGCGACCAGTCGCGCCGAGGCAGTTTACAAGGCCACCGAGAACGGCGTGGACCTGACGTCCACTCCAGGCAGTTCTAGCCGACGGTGAGCACCAGCCAGCCTCCGTGAAACTCGTGCACCGAACAGTGATGGCCGACGCTGTCGCCCAGCTCACCGAGCTGGCGCAGATCAAAGGTGCGGATGTGGCCGTAGGCGGCGGTGGGTTCGTCCTCGACCGGCACTGCGACCACCACCCGATGGCGGGCGACACGGAGCGCCTCGCCGATCACGGCGCGGCCGTGATCGGGACTCACATGCTCCAGAAGATGGATGACGCTGACCGTGTCGGCCCAGCCATCTGGCACGGGAATCCGCGCCGCATCGCACACGAGGGTGTTCACCTGCAGCCCGCGCGCGGCCGCCACGGCGCTCAGCAGGCCCATGGTGCCACCGGACAGGTCGGAGGCGGTCACCGTATTGGCCGGCCGCTCGGCCAGCAGCAGCGGAAGGAAGCCGAAGCAGGAGCCGAGGTCGAGCACCTGGCCCGCCGGGATGAGCTGCAGTGCGTGCGCGTACACGGGGGCCAGCTCGCCGATCGTGGTGTGTTCGCGATCGGTCGCCGCGGCCGGCGCCAGCCAGCACTGGCGGACTCGGGCCAGGGTATTGCCATAGAACGTGCACCAGGCCAGCAGCGGGTCATCGACGCAGGACCGCACGACGCCGGTGAATACCCGCTCGAAGATTTCTACCCCGGACAGCCAGCCCGGCGCGAAGAGCTCTTCGGCCAGCAGCCCGGCTACGTCGTTGTCGAGCTGGTCGGGGGACAGCCAGTGGGTTACCTCGATCCGGCGGCCGCGCTCGGTCAGGCTGAAGTGGTCGGTACGGACGACGGGGCCGGCGTCCGTGTCGTGGCCGCAAGGCGGCTCGGCGCGCAGGACGCTGACGAGATGGTCGTCGTAGCGGCCGTGCGGGCAAGGCGCGAGCGGGTCGATGGTCTGCGGAAGCGACGGGATCAGGTTCGGCTCGCTCATCGTCCGGTCGCCTCCGCCGATATCTGCTGGGCTGCGTGCTGCAGCCCGGTGAGGTCGGCGACCACCTGAACTCGGTCGCAGAACTCCGCGTACTGTGGCAGGTCGCACGCCCCGAGTCCCCAGGAATACCGGGATTCCGGGGTCAGCCAGATCGTCTCGCGGACCCTCCGGGTGAGTTCGCCGAAGCTGTCAAGCCGGGCGTCGTTGCCGTTGCCCCGTCCGTCCCCGAGCACGATCAGCGTGGTGCGGCGATCGAGCGCGGCTGAGTGTTCCGACAGCAACTGGGTGAACATCGCGCCGTAGTCGGAGCTGGCGTCGACGTCTAGCAGCCCGCCGGCGGGCAGCCCGTCGAAGACCAGCCCGAGCGCCCGTTCCAGCGGGTGCTCGGCGAACAGGTCGGTGATCTCGACCGGCGCATCGACGAAAGCGAACGAACGGGTCTGTGTGAACAGCGACTGCATGCCGTAAACTAGGTGCAGCGTGAATCGCGCGGTCGCGCGCACCGACAGGGAAACATCGGTCAGCAGCAGCAGCCGGGGTCTGTCGGTGGTGCGGCTGGTCGTGATCGGCTGGAACGGGACGCCGTCATAGCCCATGTTCTTGCGCATGGTCCGGCCCGGGTTGACGCGGCCGCGCGGTGTCTTGCGCTGCCTGCTGGTCGGTGCGCCCCGGAGCTGGTGGGCCAGCCGGCGCAGCGCCTCCTCAAGCTCGGCCCGTTCCTGCTCGTCAACGGTCTCGGTCCGGCCGCCCTGTGCGGCTCTGGCCTCCACCACGGCGCCGCCGACCCTGTCCAGGTAGCGTCGCAGCAGCTCGGGCAGGTCGGTGATGATGCCTGCCAGCTGCCGTCGCAGCATGGCCAGGGCGTCGGAGTCCAGATCCTCGTCGGCTGTCTCTAGCCAGCCGAGAAGCAACTCCTGCTGCGCCACCGTCAGTGCGGTGTCGATCCGGTGCCCGGTGGCCGGGGCGAGCTGACCCGGCATGCCTGGGTTGTGCAGCCGGCTGGTTTCCAGCTGCACGGACGCTCCCGCATCCCGCGCGCTGTCAGCGCCCTCCTTGGATAGCACGATTTCGTCCGTCACCGACGCCAGGTCGATCTTGTTCGCTTCCTGGTGCAGGTTGTACTGCTGGGCGAGATCCTCCTGGCGGAAGTAATCCCTGATGTCCGCCGGCTTGCCATGACTGTGCCCCTGCTGCGGGAGCTCCGATGGCTCGTCGGAAACCGTGAACGACTCCAGCTCGCCCGTGTCGGCCAGGTCGTCGTGAGCGTGGCTGTGACCGTGCTGGCCGGCTGGACCGGCTACCGGGCGCAGCGAGAAGAACGCGGTGAACAGCTCATCGAAAAGCTCGTCGTCGCGCCGGTCCTTGATCAGCGTCACGCGCAGCGCCGCCCGCAGCGTCGGCCGGTCCGCGAGCACGCCAGGCTGCGCGGCGGCCAGCATCGCGTCGGCCGCCTCGGCGACCGACACGCGTACGCCGAACAGCCTCAGCAAGCGCACGAACCGGTGCAGGCTGCCTTCCACGCCCAGCTCCCTCAGCCGGGCCGTCGGCGGATGAGCGCCGCGAACGACCGGCTGCCCTGGCCCTGGCCGGGCTCGGTGCGCCGCGTCGGGCCCGGACCCGGAGCGCCGTAGTATCCCTCATCATGCCGGCCAGGCCGGTCCATGGCCGCCCGGGCGTCCCTGCCGTCGGCCTGGCCCTCCTGGCGGTCTCCGCCCCCCTGGCCCCTCTGGCCCCCCTGGCCTGGCCCCGCGCCGTGCCCGTTGTCGCCGGCGTGCCCGTGCTGGTGTTCCTGATCACCGTCATGCCCGTGCCCATGCTCGTGCGCATCGCCATGGCCATGGCCATGGCCATCGGAATGGCCCGTGCCGGGCAGCTCCCGGTTCGGGTCGACCAGGCGCGGCAGCACCTCCACGGCGCGCTGCATGTCCCGCTCGTACTTCAGCACGATGTTGAGGGTGTCGGCCAGCACACCCGCGTCGAGCTCGTCCACGCCGAGCACGGTCAGCGTGCGGGCCCAGTCGATGGTCTCGGAGATGCTCGGGCTCTTGCGCAGCGGCAGCTCCCGCAGCCCGCGCACCACCTGGACCAGATGCCGGGCCGCGGCCTCGGGCAGCCCGGTCTGCTTGGACCGCACGATTTCGAGTTCCCGTTCCGCGTCCGGGTAATCGAGGAACAGGTGCAGGCAGCGGCGCTTGAGCGCGGCCGAGAGGTCCCTGGTGTTGTTGGAGGTGAGCACCACGTACGGCGGCGTCTTCGCCGTATAGGTGCCGATCTCGGGCACGGAGACCTGAAACTCGCCGAGGCATTCCAGGAACACCGCCTCCAGGGCCTCGTCGGCCCGGTCCACCTCGTCGATCAGCAGCACGGCCGGCTGCTCGCCGCGGATCGCGTCAAGCAGCGGACGGGCAACCAGGAAATGGTCAGAGAAGAACACCGCGCCGTGGCCCTCGATCCGTGCGACCGCAGCGGGGATATCCGGGGCGTCGGCGATGATGTCGTTGATCTTCTCGCGCAGCATCTGGGTATACAGCAGCTGCTTGCCATAATCCCATTCATAAAGGGCCCGGGTCTCGTCCTGCCCCTCGTAGCACTGCAGCCGGAGCAGCCGTCGGCCGGTTACCTCCGCCAGCGTCTTGGCGAGCTCGGTCTTGCCAACGCCGGCCGGTCCTTCCAGCAGGACCGGCTTGTTCAGCCGCGTTACCAGGTACACCGTGGTGGCCAGCCGCCGGTCGGTGATGTACCCGGCCGCGGCGAACCGGCTGACGACGTCGTCGATCGACAGGAAGGTACTGCGATCATCGGTCGACTGGGGCACGTGTCCTCCGGTTCGTCCGGGCCGAGGGTGCCGCCCGCTGCGGGCGGTCAGCTGAGCAGGTCGTCCAGGTCACCGTTGAGGCAGTGGTCGACCACCGGGCGGACCGTCTCGAAGGTGCACTCTTTGGGATTGCCCGGCGTGCAGGCGTCGCCGAGCACGTGATTGGTGATCCGGTCGATATCGGCGGCGTCACCGGTGATCGTCTTGGCGTTCTCGTAGAACTTCGTCGGCCCCTTGCCGAGCCGGTTCTTGGAGTAGCTGTCCTGGGTCACGTCGGTGAACTTCTCCGGGATGCCCACGTCCCGCAGCAGCCGGATGGCCGCGGCCAGGGCCGCCTCGGCAGCCTGCACCGCTGTCATGCCGTGCGTGTCCACGCCCATCACATCGGCGATGTCGGCGAACCGCTGGTAGGCCACTGGCATGTTGAAGGCCCACACCCGCGGCAGCGCGATCGCGTTGTTCAGCCCGTGGTGGGTGTCGTAGAAGGCGCTGATCGCGTGCGAGATGGAGTGGATGATGCCAAGCCCGCCGGAGTTGAACGCCTGCGCGGCGATGTACTGGGCGTACATCATGCCCTCGCGGCCGGGCAGGTCCTGGCCGTTCCACACCGCCGCACGGAGGTTCTCCGAGGTCAGCTTGATGGCGTACAGCGCGTTGCCCAGCGACGGCGGGAAGTTCAGCCGGGACACGTACGGCTCGGAGGCGTGCGCGAGCACGTCGAAGCCGCACTGGGCGGTGTAGTCAAGCGGGCAGTCGTAGTACAGCACCGGGTCGTCGATGGCCAGGCTGGTCACGCAGGCGTCATCGAACGCCACGTACTTGTGCGGATGATCCGGGTCAGTAGTGGTATCGGTGATGACGTACGCCCAGGAGGTCTCCGAACCGGTGCCCGCCGTGGTGGAGACGGCGATATGCGGTGGGTTCTTCGGGTTCTCTGACTTGTTGAAGCCCTCGAATTCGTTGACGCTGCGACCGTCGTGCGCCACCGAGATCCGGGCGCCCTTGCACGCATCGTGCGCCGAGCCCCCGCCGATCGAGACGAACGAGTCGCACTTAGTCCCCTGGAAGAGCGCCACGGCGTCCATCACGTTGTAGTCCTTGGGATTGGACTCGACCTTGTCGAAGAGCACCGTCTCGAGGCCGTGGTACTTCAGCGACTCGACGATCTTGTGGACGGTGTCGCTGCCCCGCAGGCCGGTGGTCATCACCAGGATCTTCCTGAAACCCAGCTTCTTCGCTTCCGGCCCGATCATCTCGTGAGCACCCGGGCCCAGCATCGCCCTCGGGAACGGGTGGAACTCCTTGATCGGGAATGGCTTGAGCAGTTCGTCAACCTGCATAGCGCACGGGCTCCTCTCCGTAGGTGTGCATCCCGCGCCGAATGTACGAGGACCGCTTGGGCCGGCCGGACGCTATCGCGGGAGCACCGTTGGGGTGAGGCTAAGCAGCGGCGCGGCAATGCGGAACCCACGCGCGCCGATTCCGCCCGACCGCGACCGCCGCGCGCCCTGACGTACAGCACCGCGCCTGCCCGAACGGAGGGCGGTTGGGCAGGTACCTGCCCAACCGGACGGGGCCGTGACGGCCAGAAGCATGGTGACGGGGCCGGTGTCCCGCCGTACGGTCACGAGCATCGGCGCCGCCTGCCGAATCCAGTACCCAGGCTCGCCGCCGCCCGCGAGGAGGATACCCATCCAGCAGGACATCCGAGCCGAGACACCTGTATGCGGCGCATCGGCGCGCATCACCGGGGGATGGCGAGAGGAAAAGAAATGACCGCGCTCAACGCAATTCCTGACGACTCTGTTCAGCCCGCAGCCCGCGTGGAACAAGCCGAGCCGGCCGAGCCGGCCGAGGCAACCGTAGCAGGACCGCTGGCGGGCAACCCGGCCGTGATCGGGCTGCCCAGCTTCATCGTAGGGTCGATAGCGCTCGGCCTGGTGCTCGTCGGGATGGTCCCGGCCACCGCGGTGGGCGCCTCGCTGCCCATCATCCTGGCGGCCACTGCCATCGGCCAGTTGGTCACTGCGATCTGGAGCGCTTCGCTCGGCCAGAACGCGGTGGCGTCGGTGTTCGCGATCTTCGGCGGATTCTGGCTCAGCTACGCGGTGCTCGTGCTCGGGCTGACGCACAACTGGTTCGGCATCACGGCGACGGCGGCGACGTCCACCCAGGAACTTTTCCTGACCTCCTGGCTGATCACCATCGTGATGCTCACGCTGGCGACGCTGCGGCTGCCGCTGGCGTTCACGGCGATATTCGCGCTCGTCGACTTGGCGCTGCTGCTGGTGCTGCTGGGCACGGCCAACGCAAACACCAGCCTGGTGAAGGCGGGCGGCTACGCCGTGTTCCTGTTCGCCCTGGTCGGGGTGTACCTCTACTTCGGCGCCTTGTCCGTGGCCACCGGCGGTAAGCCGGTCCCGACGGGTAGGCCAATCCTGCACGGCTGATCCGCACGGTCAGGTGGCCGCGGGCGGGCACCGTACCTGTCCATCCGGATGGGGCGATGACGGCCGGAAGCATGGTGACACGGCCCGCACAGCCCCATACCGTCATCAGCATCAGGCGAAGACGGGCGGGCCGTCACCCGGTCCCGCGGCAGCCGACCCCAGGAGGCTTCTCATGCAGCAGGACACCCTAACCGACGCCTCGCCCGCCGATGCGCCGCCGCGCGTCAGCGACGACCTCGACGCCGGCCGGGAGCCCGAGATGGCTGAGGAGCTTCTGGTCGAGGAAATCTCGATCGACGGAATGTGCGGCGTCTACTAGAACGGGAGCCATCGCGATGACCGCTCCCTTCGACCCAGGTCGCGGCTACGGGCTCAACCCGGCGGTGGCGCTTCGCCCCGAGCCGTTCGGGGCGCTCGCGTATCACTTCGGCAACCGGCGGCTCTCCTTCCTGAAGGCGCCGGAGCTTGTCGAGCTGGTGCGCGGACTGGCCTCCCACCGCTGCGTATCCGATGCCCTAGCCGCCGTTCCCGAGGGCCGCCGCGATGCCTACCTTCGGGCGCTGGCCTCGCTGGCCGCGGCGGACATGATCGTTCCCCAGCAGGCCAGAAGCGAGGTAGCGTGACGATCGCCCGCGGCCAGACCGCGCCCGCCGAGCGCGTACCCGCCCTGGTAGAGCAGTTCAAGGGCGGCCTGGCCGCGCCGATCTGCCTGACCTGGGAATGGACGTACGCCTGCAACCTGTCGTGCAGGCACTGCCTGTCGTCATCGGGCCGCCGCGATCCCGGCGAGCTGACCACCGAACAGATGCGGTTGGTCATCGACGAGCTCCGGGCCATGCAGGTGTTCTACGTCAACGTCGGCGGCGGCGAGCCGACCGTGCGGCCGGACTTCTGGGAACTGCTTGACTACGCGGTGGCCAACCAGGTAGGCGTGAAGTTCTCCACCAACGGGCTGCGGCTCGACGCCGAGCGCGCGCGGCGGCTCGCTGCCACCGATTACGTGGACGTGCAGGTCTCGCTGGACGGTGCGAGCCAGGAGGTCAACGACGCGGTCCGCGGCGACGGCTCCTATGCGATGGCGCTGCGCGCGATGGAGAATCTGGCCGAGGCCGGCTTCCCGAACTTCAAGATTTCCGTGGTGATGACCAGGCACAACGTGCCGCAGCTGGACGACTTCGCGGCCCTAGCCGACCGGTTCGGCGCTCAGCTGCGGATCACCAGGCTCCGCCCGTCCGGCCGCGGAGCGGACGTCTGGTCCGAGCTGCACCCGACTGAGGCGCAGCAGCGAGAGATCTACTCGTGGCTGACCGACCACGGCGACCAGGTGCTGACCGGCGATTCGTTCTTCCACCTCAACGCGCTTGGCGGCAGCCCGCTGCCCGGGCTGAACCTCTGCGGGGCCGGCCGGGTGGTCTGCCTGATCGATCCGGTCGGGGATGTCTACGCCTGCCCGTTCGCCATCCACGATGCGTTCAAGGCCGGCACCGTCCGCGCGCCGGGCGGTTTCGCGCGGGTTTGGCGGTCGGCGCCGCTGTTCGCCGAGCTGCGCACCGAGACATCGGGCGGAGCGTGCCGCTCCTGCTCCGAGTACAGCGTCTGCCAGGGCGGCTGCATGGCGGCGAAGTTCTTCACCGGCCTGCCGCTGGACGGGCCCGATCCTGAATGCGTCAAGGGACACGGCGCCAGCGCGCTGGCCGCCGTCGGCGGCGCGCCGCCCCAGGCGGGGACGGACCACTCGCACCGCGGCCGGGAGGTGCCGCTTGGCATGCCGTCGGTGCGCGTCCCGGCCAAGCTGTGCGACTCCAGCCCGCTGGCGGGAACGGCGTGAGCACGTCCCTGACCGATCCCTTCGACCTCGGGCCGCGGCGCGCGCCCAGCCGGGTGATGTTCGGGCCGCATGAGACCAACTTGAGCCGGGACCGGGGGATCTCGGCGCGGCACGTCGCGTACTACGGGCGGCGGGCCGCCGGAGGGTGCGGCGTCATCGTGATTGAGACGGCGAGCGTGCACCCGTCGGACTGGCCGTATGAGCGCGCGCCGCTGGCCGCGGACTGCGGGCCGGGCTGGACGCAAGTCGTCATGGCCTGCCGTCCGCACGGGGCCCTGGTGCTGGCCGGCCTGGGCCACGCCGGGATGCAGGGCTCGTCGGCCTTCTCGCAGTCCGCTCTGTGGGCACCGTCGCGGGTGCCGGACGCGACCTCGCGCGAGCTGCCCATGGAAATGGCCGGCCCGGAGATCGACGCGGTGGTCGACGGATTCAGCGCCGCGGCCGCCCTGGCCGCCGGAGCCGATCTAGATGGCGTCGAGATCAATGCGGGCCAGCACTCACTACTGCGTCAGTTCCACTCCGGCCTGACCAACCAGCGCGGGGACGACTACGGTCAGGACCGGCTGCTGCTCACCGAGCGGGTGCTGCGCGCGGCGCGCGCCGCGGTCGGCGGTGGGCGGGTGCTCGGGCTGCGGCTGTGCTGCGACGAGTTCGCCCCGTGGGCCGGCGTGACTCCGGAACTTGCCGCGGAGCAGGCGGCGCGGCTGGCCGCGTTGGCGGACTACCTCGTCGTGGTGCGGGGCTCGATCTACTCGGTGCCCGCTACCCGGCCTGACCTGCATACGGCAGCAGGCTCCGGGGCGGAACTGTGCCGGCAGATCCGGGCCGTGGTGGACGGCGCCGTGCCCGTGGTGCTGCAAGGCAGCGTGGTGGACCCCGGACAGGCGCAGTGGGCGCTGGACGATGGTGTCGCCGATCTGGCCGAGATGACCAGGGCGCAGATCGCCGATCCTGACCTCGTCGCCCGGTGCCGTCGCGGCGAAGCGGAGCGAGTGCGCCCCTGCGTGCTTTGCAACCAGGCCTGCATGGTCCGGGACAACAGGAACCCGGTGATCACCTGCATCGTCGAGCCGCGCAGCGGCCACGAGCTCGACGACGCCGACACCGCGGGCGCGGACCAGCCGCGGCACTCGGTGCTTGTGGTCGGCGGCGGGCCGGCCGGGATGGAAGCTGCCCGCGTGCTGGCGCTGCGCGGCCACCTGGTGCGCCTGGCGGAGCGCGGGCCGGCGCTGGGCGGCATGCTGGCGGCGGCAGCGCTGGTACACGGACGGCAGCGGCTGGGCACGGCGGTGGACTGGTGGCAGCGGGAACTGCGGCGCCTGGACGTGGCGGTATCGCTGCGGCACGCGGTCACCGCGGCCGAGCTGGACGACGCGCTGGCCAGCGGGATCCGTGTGGTGCTGGCCACGGGCTCGGTGCCCGGCCCGCGTGATTACCACGTCGCCGCCGGCGCGCGCGTGGTGGAGGCCGCCGACCTGATGGGCCTGGTGAACTCCGGCGCTCTTGACCGCTGGCCAGCCGGCCAGGCCGTGGTATTCGACCCGATCGGCGGCCCGATCGGAGTCGGCGTCGCCGAGCTGCTCGCCGCACACGGCCGGCCCACGTCGATCGTGACCCAGGACCAGATCGCCGGCACTCAGCTGGCGCTCACCGGCGACCTGGCCGATGCCAACTCGCGGCTGCAGCGTGCGGGCGTGGCCCGCGAGCTGCGCAGCCTGCTGCGGACCGTCACCGGTGACCATGTGCTGCTCGAGGACCGGTGGACCGCCGAGCAGCGCACGGTGGACTGCGCGTTCGTCGTGCACTGCGGGCACCGGCTGCCGGAGCAGGCGCTGTACCTGCACCGGCCGGGCACACCGCGGGCAGGCGACTGCGTGGCGCCCAGAACGGTACTCGAGGCGGTGCTGGAAGCGCGCCGGGTGGCGCTCGCCCTCGGCGCGGCCGGGGAACAGCCGGGCCCGGTGGCCGGCCAGCCCGTCCTGATCGAGGCCGGAGGCGGCCGATGAGCGCGACCAGCCGGTACCGGTACCTGTTCTCGCCGCTGCGGATCGGCCCGGTCGTGGTCAGCAACCGCATCGTGTTCTCCGCGCACCTGACCAACTACGCCGAGGACGGCCTGCCCAGCCAGCAGCACGCCGACTACTACGCGGCCCGCGCGGCAGGCGGCGTCGGGCTCATCATCACCGAGGAGCACTCCACCCATCCCACCGACTGGCCTTACGAGAAGCTGATCCACGGCTTCCACCGGGCGGTCATCCCCGGCTACCAGAAGATCACCGCCGCGGTGCACGCGCACGACGTGCCGATCTTTGCCCAGCTCAACCACAACGGCGGCCAGGCGTCGTCGATGTTCTCCCGGCGGCCCGTGTGGGCGCCAAGCTCCGTTCCCGACCCGTTGTTCCGCGAGGTGCCCAAGGCCGTGGAACTGCACGAGATCGCCGAGATCGTGGCCGGCTACGGCACCGTCGCCGGGCACTGCGCGGAGGGCGGGTTCGACGGCATCGAACTGCAGTGCTCGCACTCCTCCATCGTCCGCGGCTTCCTGTCGCCCGCCACGAACAAGCGCACCGACGCCTACGGCGGCACGCTGCCGGGCCGGTCCCGGATCCTGGTGGAGATCATTGACGCCGTGCGCGAGGCCATCGGGCCCGGCCGCGCCCTGGGCGTGCGGATCTGCGGCGATGAGCTGATCGAAGGCGGGAGCACGCTCGACGATGCCGTTGACGTGGCCAGGATCGTGGAGGCGACCGGCCAGGTCGATTTCATCAACACCTCGATCGGCGTGGCCACCGCGACGCTGTTCATGATCGAGGCGTCGATGGCCATCCCGCCCGGGTATGCCCTGTTCATCGCCAACGCCATGCGGCGGGCGGTCAGGCTTCCGGTGATCGGGGTGGGCCGGATAAAGGATCCGGTGCAGGCCGAGCGGGCGCTGGCCGAGGGGCACTGCGACCTGGTGGGAGTGGTGCGCGGCCAGATCGCCGACCCGGACTTCGCCGCCAAGGCCCGCGCGGGGTACCCCACGCATATCCGCACCTGCCTGTCCTGCAACCAGGAATGCGTCGGCCGGATGGGCCTGAACCGGTGGCTGGGCTGCATCGAGAATCCCCGCACCGGCCGGGAGGCCGTCTCCCTCCCGCCGCCGCGCGTGCGGGGCCGCAAGGTGATCGTGGTCGGCGGCGGCCCGGCCGGCCTGCAGGCCGCCGCCACGGCGGCGCAGCGCGGCCACCAGGTCACCCTGTACGAGCGCCAGCCGCGCACCGGCGGGCAGGTCGCTGCCGCCGCATCGGTGCCATCCCGCGCCGAGTTCCTCGACGTGGTACGCAACCTGGCGGCCGAGTGCCAGCGCTACGGCGTGCAGATCAGCACCGGCGTGACGGCCACGGCCGAGTCGGTCCGGGCCGATTCGCCGGACGTCGTGGTGCTGGCCACCGGGGCGATCCCGCAGCCGCCGTACTGGGCCGGCGGTCATCCGCGCGTGGTGGACGTCCGCGACGTGCTCGAAGGCCGCGCCGAGCCCGCCGGGCAGGTCGTCGTAGTCGATGACCTCGGCTTCCACCAGGCCACCAGCGTCGCCGAGCTGCTTGCTGACCGGGGCTGCGCCGTGGAGATCATCACCCCCGGCATGGTCGTCGGCCAGGACCTCGGCATCACCCTGGACATGGAGACATTCAATATGCGCGCCCACGCCAAGGGCATCCGGCAAGCTACTGACCTGGTGGTACTCGGCGCGTCCGCCGCCGATGGCGCGTCCGGCGCCGACGGCGAGCCCGGTTCCGACGGCGAGCCCGGCGGGGTGGTGCTGACCCTGCTGCATCACCCCACCGGCGAGTCCGCGCAGCGGCACTGCGACTGGGTCGTGTGCGCCGTCCATCAGGCGCCGGAGGAGACCCTGTGGCAGCAACTGCAGACCGCGCCCTTTGAGGTGCACCGCATCGGCGACTGCGTCACGCCGAGGCGGGCGCACGCCGCGGTGATCGAGGGACACCGAGTGGCGGTGGCGATTTGACCATGCCCCCTATGACCATGCCCCCTATGACCATGCCAGCCGATATCCCCGTCCTGGCGGTCATCGTGGTGCGGGACGGCGAGCTGCCGGCGGGAGCTGACGAGACGGTGGCGGAGGCGGGCGGGGCCGCGCTCGTGCTGGGATCGGGAACCCGCAACGCCGCCGGCCTGCTGGACGCGGCCAGCAGGGTGTGGCTACTCGAGCGGTCCTCGGTCGCCCCTGGCGCCGTGGCCGCCGCGCTGGCGCAGGTCCTGGCGGGCGTGCCCATGGTGCTGCTGCCCGCCTCACCCGATGGCCGTGATCTGGCGCCGCGACTCGCCGCGGTGCTTGGCCGCCCACTGCTCGCTGGCGCTGTCCGGTGCGCGCCGGACGAGGTCGAGCTGACCAGGCTCGATGATCACCTGTCGCTGCGGGTCGCGGTGGACGGGCCGGTGGTGGCGACCCTGCGGCCGGGTTTCAGGGGCCAGCCTGAGCAGGTAACGCTGGCCGAGATAACCGCGCTGGCGGTGCCGGAGGACAAGCCCGGGCACGACGCCGAGAGCATCGATGTGCTGCAGCCGGAGCCAAGCACGGTGGAGCTGGCTGAGGCCCGCCGGATCCTGGGCGGCGGCGCCGGGCTGGTCCCTGCCGGGTCGGACGGCGCGGCCGTCATGCGGCTGCTGGCGCAGGTGGCGGAGGCGCTTGCGGCCAGCGCCGGTGCCACCAGGGTCGTTACCGACGCGGGCTGGATGAGCTACGACCGGCAGATCGGGACCACCGGGGTGGCCGTCAGCCCCGAGCTGTACGTGGCGTTCGGTATTTCCGGTGCCGCGCAGCACGTCGGCGGGCTCGGCGCGCCCGAGCACGTGGTGAGCGTGAACACCGACCCGTCCTGCCCGATGACCCTGATGGCCGATCTCGGCATAGTCGCCGACGCCCCGGCGGTGCTCGCCGAGCTGGCCGAGCGGCTGGGCGTGACCGCGGCGCACTCGGCTCCGCCTGCGTCTGCGGTCCTGTCGGCCGGGGTGAGCCATGCCGGATGACGTGATGACCGTCGACGCGGTGGTCGTCGGCGCCGGGCCCGCGGGCTCGGCGGCGGCGCTCGAGCTGGCCCGGGCCGGCCTGGACGTGGTGCTGGTGGAGCGCGGGGTCTTCCCCGGCGCGAAGAACGTCTACGGCGGCGTGGTGTACGGGCGGATCCTGGACGAGGTCCTGCCGCAGTGGTGGACGGAGGTGCCGGTACAGCGCTGGGTGACCCGGCGGGCCACCATGCTGATGACGCCGACCCAGGCGCTGACCGTCGACTACCGCAGCGACGCCTGGGATCGCCCGCCGTACAACGGGATGACGACCTATCGCGGCGATTTCGACTCCTGGCTGGCCGGTAAGGCGGTCGCGGCCGGGGCCCAGCTGGTGACCTCGACGGTGGTCACGGGCCTGCTGCGGGATCCGGCCGGCCGGATCGCCGGGGTACGCACCGACCGGCCGGGCGGCGACATTCACGCCAGGATCGTGATCGCCTGTGACGGGGTGAACTCCTTCCTGGCCAAGGAGGCCGGGCTGCTGCCGCGCACCGACTCGGCGCACACCACGCTGGGCGTCAAGGAGACCCTCGCGCTGCCGCGCGAGGTGATAGAAGAACGGTTCGGGCTGGTCGGTGACCAGGGCCTGGACATCGAGATGGTCGGCTGCACCAGCGGGATCCCCGGCGGCGGCTTCCTCTATACCTGCCTCGATACCGTCAGCGTAGGCGTGGTGGTCGGACTTGACGGGCTGGCGGCGTCCAAGACGCGGCCCGAGGAACTGATCGGGACCCTCAAGGCGCATCCGGCCATCGCACCGTACCTGCGCGGCGCCGAGCTGAAGGAGTACTCCGCCCACCTGATCCCCGAGGGCGGGTATCGCGCCATGCCGCGGCTGGCTACCGACGGGATGCTCGTGGCCGGGGATGCCGCGTTCATGTGCCTGGCCGCCGGGCTCTGGCTGGAGGGGGTCAACTTCGCGATCGGCGCCGGGCTGGCGGCCGGGCAGACAGCCGCCGAGGCGATCGCGGCCGGCGATACCTCCGCAGCCGGGCTGGCCGGCTACCGGCGCCGGCTGGAGGCTAGTTTCGTGCTCGCCGACCATAAGCGGCTGCGCAACGCCGCGGACATCGTTCTCGCCGACCGGATGCAGCAGGAGTACCCCGGCCTGGCGTGCGATTTCGTCGAGCAGATCTTTACCGTCACCAACCCGAAACCCAAGATCGGGATGGCCAGGGAGTTCTTCCGCGCGGTCCGCCTCAATAAGGTCCGGCTGCGGCATCTGGCCCGCGACGGCTGGCAGGCGATGCGGGCATTCCGATGAGGGAGCGAAATCGATGAGTTACCCGGCAGTGTCGTTCGATCAGCGGATGTCCACCGTGGAGTTCCGGGTCGGGGAACGGGCGCATATCACCGTGGACTCCGATGTCTGCCGCTCCTGCACGACCAAGGACTGTGTGCACGCATGCCCGGCCGCGCTGTTCGTTCCCACCACCGACGGCGGCATCCTGTTCAACTACGAGCAATGTTTCGAGTGCGGCACGTGCTATCAGGTGTGCAACCGTGAGGGGGCCATCACCTGGACTTATCCCGACGGCGGTGACGGCGTCGTGCTCCGGAGGGGGTGACGGAGCATGACGGTGATCGTGGCGGCACTCAGCTGGTCCTGGCTCGATGCCGAAGTCGATCCGCTCACCGGGGCTGTCAGTGCCGACCCACACGACCGCGGGGCGGGCCGACCGGACCTCGCCGCCCTGGAGCACGCGCTGCGGCTGGCGGAGCGGTGGCAGGCCCGGGTGGTCGCGGCGACGGTCGGCCCCGGCGAAGCTGACGCGATGCTGCGAGACGCGCTGGCCGCCGGAGCAGCCGAGGCGCTGCGCGTCGAGCCGGCTAGCCGGACCCCGGGGCCGCGGCCGACCCTCCTGATCGGCGGGCCGGACGCCGCCGCCGCGCTCGCCGCCGCCCTGATCCAGCGGTACGGAGTGCCGGATCTCGTGCTGTGCGGCGACCGCTCGGCCGACCGGGGCAACGGCTCGTTCCCCGCTTTCCTCGCCGGGGCGCTTAACGCGGCGCAAGCCCTGGGCGTGGTCCGGATCGAACCCGAGGATGACGGCAAGCTGCGGGTGCACCGCCGCCTAGATGGCGGCCGCCGCGAGGTACTGCTGGTGTCGCGGCCCGCCGTGGTGTCGGTCGAGGCCGCCGGGGTGCGCCTGCGGCGGGCCGGGCTGCCCGCCACACTGGCCAGCGGGCACGCCGTCATTCCGGTGGCGTCCGCGCCGACGGCCATCGCCAGGCCACGGGTCCGGGTCCTTGGCGCCCACCCGTACCGGCCCCGGCCGCGCGAGCTCGCGGGCCCGTCCGGCTCGGCGCTGCGCCGGATCCTCGAGCTAACCGGAGCACTCGCAGAACGTACCCCGCCGACGGTGCTCGGCCCGCTGTCCCCAGGCCACGCCGCCGACGAACTGCTCAGGTACCTGCGCAGGCGCGGCTATCTCGCCGCGAGCGATCCAGGTTGATCAGCAGGCTCGCCAGCACGCCGGACCTGGCATGCTCCAGGGCCGCCCTTCTCGGGCCGAAGGTCCTGTCCGGCCGGGTTGAACGACCATAGCGCCGCCGGCTTCCGGCCTGGACGATAAGAGGAATGGGCCGCCAGCTCAGTTCGCGACCCAAGGAGGGCCACTGCTCATCCTTCTGCCGGCCACGGCTGGCCGCCTGCAAGCGCCCGCGGGTTTACCAGTTCCGCGTTGAGCTGCCGAAGAACAGCCTCGGCCAGGTCACCAAGGACGAACTGACCCTTAGCTGAGGAAGGACCACCATGCAGCCGACGCCGATGAACCGGATGAGCACGCTTGACGCCGAGTTTTATTTCGCCGAACACGCCGGCGCGCCCCTGCACATGGGGTCGGTGGCGGTCTTCGACGGGCCGGTGCCGGAGTACCGGGATATCACCAGGCTCTTCGCGGCGAAGCTGCCCCGGGTGCCCAGGTACCGGCAGGTCGTCAGCACCGTGCCCGGGCAGCTCCTGCGCCCGGTGTGGGCCGACGACGAGCATTTCCAGATCAGGCACCACGTCCGGCACGTCAAGGTCCCGGCGCCCGGCGGCGATGAGCAGCTGCGCACGGTCGCGGCGAAGCTTTTCGCCCGGCGGCTGGACCTGAGCCGGCCGCTGTGGGAGGAGTGGCTGCTGACCGGGCTGGCGGATGGCCGCTGGGCCATCTTGTCCAAGGTTCACCACTGCATGGCGGACGGCATCGGCGGCAACGACCTGATGACGCTGGTCTTCGACACCGATCCCGACGCCGCGCCGCCCGAGCCGGTGAGCTGGGTCCCTGCGCCCGGGCCCTCGCTCGCCGACCGGGCCGCGGATCAGGTGCGGGACGCCGTGACCTGGCCGCTGCGCCAGCTGGCCGCCGTGCCGAAGACGTCTGCCCGGCTGAGACGGCTGGCCCGGCCCGGGGACCTGCTGGAATACAGCCGCGGCCTGAGCGAGAGCACGCGGCGGCTGGCGGAACCGTCGGCCAGCTTCCTCAACGGGCCGATCGGGCCGAAACGCCGCTGGGCCTGGACCACGACGAGCCTGACCGAGCTGAAGCAGATCCGCCGGGCCCACGGCGGCACCATCAACGACGTCGTGCTCGCCGTGATCACCGGGGCCTTCCGGGACCTGCTGGCCGCACGGGACAAGCTCACCGAGGGCCTGGTCGTACGCAGCCTGGTGCCGGTCTCCACCCGCGGCCCTGACGAGGCCGGCGTCGTCGCCAACCGGGTGTCCGCGGTGCTGGCTAACCTGCCGGTCGGCGAGCCGGACCCGCTCCGGCGGCTGACCCTGATCCGGCAGCAGATGGACAGCCTGAAACACCGGCACCAGGCGGTCAGCGCCGAGATCCTCACCGCGATGCTGGGCGTCAGCGCGCCCATGTGGCTGGCGCTGGGCACGCAGGCCGCGTTCCGGTTCCCGCAGCCGCTGGTGCAGACCGTGACCACCAACGTCCCCGGCCCCCGCCTGCCGCTGTACGTCCTCGGCCGGCGCATGACCGTGCTCTATCCGTTCGTGCCGATCGGCAACTCGATCCGGATCTCGATCGCGATCCTTTCCTACCTGGACACCGTCACCTTCGGTATCACCGCCGACTACGACGCTGTGCCCGACGTGGACGTCGTCGTGCAAGGCATCCGGCGCGGCCTGGCCGAGCTCGCCGCCCAGCCCGAAGCCGAAGCGAGCCCCGAAGTGCAGCCGCAGCCTGCGGGGACTTAAATCTCATCTCAGAACGACCCCGGTTCCACCGCGTGCTGACTCGGTGAAACCGGGGTTTCGCGGTCCTTCGGCCGCGGTCCGCGGACCTCAGGCTTCGTGCTTGCCGCGCATGATGACCACCGGGCACGGCGCGTGGTGCACGCAGAACTGGCCGACCGAGCCCAGCAGCGCCTCGGCCAGCCCGCCGTGCCCCCGGCAGCCGACGACCAGCAGCTCCGCTCCTTCGGCCTCGTCCACCAGCACCTGCGCGGCCCGTCCGTGTATCACCTGCGGGCGGATCTCCACCTCGGTGTCGGTGGTGCACATCTCGGTGATCGCCTCGGCCAGGACCGTCCGCGCGTCGTCCTGGTAATCGGGCATGTCGGCCGTCGGCACCAGGCCGGTGCCGACCGGGATCTGCCAGGCCGTCACTGCCTCCACCACGGCCCCGGTCAGCTTCGCCTGGTGGATCGCCCACCGCAGCGCGGCCTTGGATGACTCGAAGCCATCGACCCCGACCACGATGCGCGGGCGCTCTGCGCTGTTCATTTAGATCCTCCTGATGACGGGTCGGGCGGGCCGGGTCGGCCCGGCGTCCGCCTGGGCCGGGCGCCCCTGGTTCCTGATGGCTTCGATGGCGTCGCGGGCGGCGTGCTGGTCGAGGTACTGACCGCCGAGGGCGTCCGGGCGCAGGTCAGGGCCGAGCTCGTAGACCAGCGGGATGCCGGTCGGGATATCCACCTCGGCGATCTCGTCGTCTGAGCGGTCCTCGAGGTGCTTGACCAGCGCCCGCACCGTGTTGCCGTGCGAGACGACGAGCACGCATCCGCCGGCCCGCAGGTCGGGGATGATCACGTCGTACCAGTACGGCAGCAGCCGGGCGGAGACGTCCGCGAGGGATTCGGCGCGGGGCCGCGCCTCCGGCGGGAGCGATTGGTAGCGGGGGTCGCTGAACTGCGAGTACTCGGCGCCGGGGGTCAGCGGCGGGGGCGCCACGCGGTAAGAGCGGCGCCAGAGCGTGAACTGTTCCTCGCCGACCTCGGCTAGCACCTGAGCCTTACGCCTGCCCTGCAGCGCTCCGTAGTGCCGCCCGTTAAGCCGCCACGACCGGCGGACCGGGATCCAGTCCAGGTCCGCGGCCGCCAGGGCCAGGTCGGCCGTGCGGATCGTGCGCTGCTGCAGCGACGTGTGCACGAAGGCGGGCCGCACGCCGCGGGAGGCCAGCAGGACTCCGGCGCGGGTGGCTTCATCCTCCCCGTGGCCGGTCAGGTGGGCGTTGGCCCAGCCGGTGAACAATCCGGCGGCATTCCATTCGCTTTGCCCGTGCCGCAGCACGATCAGGCGGTAGGGCCAGGGCTCGGTCACGATCCGGCCGGCCCGGTCGGCGCTTCCAGCGCGACCAGGCCGGGCAGCGGGTGGCCCTGGATGAACTCCAGGCTCGCGCCGCCGCCGGTGGAGACGTAGCCGAATTTGGTGCCGGGGAAGCCGAGCGCGTTTATCGCCGCGTCCGTGTCGCCGCCACCGACCACGGTGAACGCGTCGCTGTCGGTCAGCGCCTGGGCGACCGCCCTGGTGCCGCCCGCGAAGGGGGACAGCTCGAAGACGCCCATCGGGCCGTTCCAGAAGACCGTCTGGGCCGCCCGGATGCGGGCGGCGAACGCGGCCGCGGACTCCGGGCCGATGTCCAGGGCCATCTGGTCAAGCGGGATCGCGTTGACCGCTACGACCTCGTGCGGCACGTCCGCGGTCCGTCCGGCGGCCACGACGACATCGGACGGTAGCACGATCTCGGTGCCCGCCCGCGCCGCCTGATCCAGATACGCCGCGGCCAGGTCGACCTGGCTGGCGTCAAGCAGCGAGGTGCCGACCTTGTAGCCCTGGGCGGCGAGGAACGGGAAGGCCATCGCCCCGCCGATGAGGATCTGGTCCGCGGTGCTGATCAGGCTGGCGATCGCGCCGAACTTGTCGGTGACCTTGGCCCCGCCGAGCACCACCAGGTACGGCCGCCGGATGTCCCCGGTCAGCCGGCTCAGCGCGGCGACCTCGGCCTGGACCAGGTAGCCGGCGACGCTCGGCAGCCGCAACGCGACGTCGTACACGCTGGCGTGCTTGCGGTGCAGGGCGCCGAAACCGTCCGCCACGTACAGGTCAGCGGGTGCGGCGAGCCGGTCCGCGAAATAGCCGCGCTCCGTGTCGTCGGCGCTGGTTTCGGCCCGGTTGAACCGCAGGTTCTCCAGCATGACCAGGCCGCCGGGGCGCAGCGCCGCGATCGCGGCGTGCGCGGACGGTCCGACGGTATCGGCGGCCAGCTGCACCGGGCGGCCGAGCAGCTCACCGAGCCGGACCGCGACCGGCGCCAGCGAGTACTTCAGGTCCGGCTTGCCCTTGGGGCGGCCCAGGTGCGCGCAGATGATCACCTTGGCGCCGAGGCTGGTCAGCGCGGTCAGGGTCGGCAGGCTAGCCCTGATGCGGCCGTCGTCCGTGATGCGTCCGCCGTCGAGCGGCACGTTGAGGTCGGCCCGGACCAGGACGCGCCTGCCCGCGCCCGCCACGTCATCTATCGTCTTCATCGGGTTTCCTTAGCATCAGAGGGCAACTGCAGCATCAGAGAGCGACTGCGGGGACGACGGCGACCGGGCCGTGCGCGTGATCGAGGACCGCGTGCAGGATCGTGCCGACGCCGGCGTTCACACTGCCGAGATCGACGGGACCGCCGTGCCTGCCGAGCACCACCAGGTCGGCGCGGGCGGAGTAACTGGCCAGGACCCGGCCCGGATGCCCGCGGATGACGTCGGTCCTGACCCGCACCCAGGGGTACTTGTCCCGCCACTCGTCCAGGGCCGCGACCAGGGTGCGGTCGGCCTCGGCCGAGATCTGCGCCGGGTCCGACGACGGCCCAGGCGCCCCGGCCCCGACGCCGGCCCGGCGCAGCACCGAGGGGAACCAGTGCCAGGCGTGCACGGCGACCAGGTTCGCGCCGCGCTGGGCGGCTTCCTCGAACGCGAAGGCCAGCGTGCCGTCCACCTCGTCCGGATCGCGGATGCCGACGGCGATCTCCCGGTGGATGGCCATGGTTTCCTGCCGGACCACGACGACCGGGCACGGCGCGCGGGTGGCGGCGTACCGGCTCACCGAACCCAGGATCATCGCGGTGAACCCGCCCGCCCCGCGGGCCCCCACCACGAGCATGGCCGCGTCCGCGCCGCTGTCCGCGACCGCCAGGGCGGCCGGCCCGGACAGCAGCCCGGTGCTGACCCGCAGGCCCGGGGCCACTTCCCTGGACCGGCTGACGGCGGCCTCGATGGCCCGCTCGGATATCCCGCGCAGCGCGATGGCGACCGTGTCCGCGGCGGCATGGTAGGCGCGGATCCGGGGCATCGCGGCCGGCGCGGACACGATCCGCAGCGGCCAGGAATGGCGTCCGGCCTCCTGGGCCGCCCACTCCACCGCCTGCAGCGACTCTTCCGATCCGTCCACACCCACCACGACCGGCCTGGTGACCATGACCTAGCCTCCTTATCCACCCGCGCGGGCCAAGGCGGCCGACGCGGAGATCAGCCTGATCCTGGTGGCCTGCAGCCGGTTGGCGATCACCCGGGCGAGCCGCCGGGTGAGCTCGTAACCGAACTCGGGGTCGGCCGCACAGCTGGTCCGCACCGCCCGCCCGTCGAACTCGAAGGCCTCCACCGGACTGATCGTCACCGCGCCGAACGCCCAGGTGAACGGCGGGTACAGCCACGACCAGCCGAGCAGTTCGCCTATTCCGATGGTCTCGATCTTCGCCCGGCCCTGGCCGGGAACGTTCAGGTCCAGGCTGACGTAGCCGGATTGGATCAGCCAGCAGTGGCTGGCGTGACCGCCGTCTTCGAACAGCCGGTGCCGGGCCGGGAACACGACGTCGGAGGCGGCTTGCGCTAGGATGGCCAGGTGCGGCCCGGACATTCCGTGCAGGAACGGATGAGTGGCCAGCGCCGCCGCCGTGACCTCGGTCATCGGACCTCACCGCCCAGCTTCTCGGTTACCGCAGGCCCAGCTCGATGTCTCAGCCTGATGTCTCAGCCTGATCCCGCCGCCGGGCTGGCGGCCAGTGCCGAAGGTCACCCGCGCGCCGGGACCACGGGCCCGCGGCGGCCCTGGGCCGCGGAAAGCGCCTGGTGACTGACGAACGTCCCGGCCGGACATGGCCAAGGCCACTCCCGGCCCGGCTCGGGCCTGCTGAGGCTGGGTGATGTGCGGAGCCGACGGCCCCGCATGCGATAACCGAGAGATCCGAGGAGGTGAAGCGGCGTTCGCGGCCCGGCTGCGACCGGGCTCGTGACACCGCGATCCCGATGACCGTCAGGTATATATCCAGGCCAGAAGCTATGGAAGCTAAAGGATCCAAGAAGCAGGCTCAGGTTGAAGCACCGAGCTGGCCTTCGCCGCCCGACCCAGGTGACCTGAGCAAGCGCGTCGCGCTGCGCCGGGCCGAGCTGCGGCTCAGTCAGGTCCAGGTCGCCGCGCGCGCCGGGCTGAGCCTGCGGTACCTGGAGTACCTGGAGCGGTATCCGGCCCGGCCCAGCGCGACCGCGCTGCGGGCGCTCGCCGCGGCGCTGCAGACCACGCCGGCCGCGCTGCTCGGGGCCGGCGCGGAGGTGCCGCCCGGGCGCGGGCTGCCGTCCGGCCAGCCGGTGATGGACAAGCTCACGCCGGCCGAGTGCCGCCGGCTGATCGCGCCGGGCGGGATCGGCCGGATCGCCTTCAGCACGGCGTCGGGACCGGTCGTGTTCCCGGTCAACTTCGCCGTGGTGGCGGACACCATCGTGATCAGGACCGGCGAGGGCACCATCATCGAAGGCCACGCGGACGAGCAGATGGCGCTCGAGGTCGATCACATCGACGAGGCGCTCTGCCAGGGCTGGAGCGTGCTCATGCGGGGGCAGGCGCACCGGGTCGCGCACCCCGCCGAGCTATGGCACCTGCGCGAGGACGCCGCGGTGTGGCCGTGGGCCGGCGGTGCCCGCGAGGTCTACCTGCGGATCATTCCCACCAAGATCAGCGGCCGCCGTATCGAGATCCGCTGACCGCAGCCGGCCCGGGCACCAACACGAGCGGGCCGGCCCCTGGCAGGGGGGGCGGCCCGCTCGTGCCAGCCTTACAGCGTCAGCCTTACAGCTGGTCGCCGACGAGGGCGGCCAGGTCGGCCAGCCGGCAGGTGTAACCCCATTCGTTGTCGTACCAGCCGAACACCTTGACCAGCGTCCCGGACGCCTGGGTCAGCAGCGAGTCGAAGACGCAGGACGCGGGATCGCCGATGACGTCCCTGGAGACCAGCGGATCGGTGCTGTAGCGCAGGATGCCCGCCATCGGGCCGGCCCCGGCCGCGGCGAACGCCTCGTTCACCTCTGCGGCGGTGACGTCCCGGCGGAGCACGACCGCGAGGTCGGTCAGCGAGCCATCCTCCACCGGAACGCGGAGGGAGACTCCGTCCAGCTTCCCGGCCAGCGCGGGGATGACCTCGCCGGTGGCGCTGGCCGCGCCGGTCGTGGTCGGCACGATGCTGACCGCCGCGGACCGGGCCCGGCGCAGGTCCTTGTGCGGTCCGTCGAGCAGCATCTGGTCACCGGTGTAGGCGTGCACCGTGGTCATGTACCCCTGCACCAAGCCGAACGCGTCGTTCAGCACCTTGGCCATCGGGGCCACGCAGTTGGTCGTGCAGGACGCGTTCGAGATCACGTCATGCCGCTGCGGGTCGTAGGCCTCGGTGTTGACCCCGAGCACGATGGTGACGTCGGCGCCCTTGCCCGGGGCCGAGATCAGCACCTTGCGCGCGCCGCCCTTCAGGTGCAGGGCCGCGCCTTCCCGGCTGCGGAATTTCCCGGTGGACTCGATCACCACGTCGGCGCCGAGCTTGCCCCAGTCGATCTGCGCGGGATCCCGTTCGGACAGCACCGCGATGGGGGTGCCGTCGATGATCAGCGAATCCTGGGTGTGCTCCACCGTGCGGCCGAGCCGGCCGAAGGTGGAGTCGAAAGCCAGCAGGTGCGCCAGCGTTCCCGCGTCGGTGATGTCGTTGACCGCCACCACCTGCAGGTCGGTGCGCTCCAGCGCCAGCCGGGTGAACACGCGGCCGATCCGGCCGAAGCCGTTGATTCCAACCCTGGTCGTCATATGCTTCCTCCTCGTTACGGATGCTTTGCCTACGCAGCCTCGCCCGCCGGCCACCCCGGCCGGTAGCGCCGATAGGCACCGCCCCGCGGGACCAATGGCCCCCCCAGCTAGCCCAGCCCCGGCTAGCCCAGCCGGGCGCCGTCGATCTGGTCGAAGTCGCCGACGCCGTTGCTCACGCCGCCGCCGCCTGACCACTGCCACATCAGCGCGTAGGGGCTGGAACTGCTCTGGCCGCCGAAGAACTGCGCGCACCCGCCGGACTTCAGGCACCAGCCGTACGGGGCGTTGCCGAAGCTGGTGGTCTCCGGCTCGTAGGTCCACTCGTAGGTGTTCGGCAGCGAGGCCGAGCTCCCGGTCCCGAAGATCGAGGTCCAGATCCCGGCCGAGGAGTACACGCCGACCTTGTACCGCGAGTGCGCCGCGATGTAGGAGTCGAACCCGTTGAAGTCGGCCCGGTCCAGGGTCGCCGCGACGTAGGACTGCTTGACCACGCCGCTGCACGGCGAGGTGTAGACGCTGTTCCAGCCGTTGTCGGGGGCGGGCGCGATGCCGGGCAGCTCGATGTCGGCCCAGACGACCGGGTAGTTGAGGTGCCCGTTCGCGATGTCGGTCAGCGCCCGCGCCGCCTGCCGCGCGCCCCATGCGCTGGCTTCGGCCGGCGTCCCGTTGTAGCCGGGGTCCACGCCGGGGCCGCCCATGAACCAGTAGACGCCGTCGCCGACACCCTTGTGGTAGGTGACGTAGTTGGTGTACGCCTGCGCCGCGTTGGTCGGGGAAAAGGCGATGAAGCCGCCCTTGCAGCCCAGCCAGTAGGCCCAGCTCCCGGTCATCCCGATGTAGCCGCCGTAGGCCCCGCCGAGGTACGGCATGCTGTACGGCGCGCTGCCTGGCACGTTGACCGGCCAGCTGTCGGTGCCCCACCAGAACCCGGGCGGCCCGTCACCGGCGGCCCGCTGCTCGGCGGCGGTGACGGCCCGGCTCGTGCTCGATGTCACCGTGGCCGCGGCCGTCCCGCCGCTCGCCAGCACCAGCGCCAGGCCGGCCGCCAGCGTGATCCATGACCGTTTCATGCTTCCTCCAGGTGGAGTCCTTGGGTTCCGGCGGGCGAAGGACCGCTCCGAGCGCCGCGCCGCACCCATCCGTTCCATTTTGGGCCGAACGGTCCTTGGTGCGTGTTCCGCGTCAGCCTCTTTTCTCGACGCCCCGCGCCGGAAACAACGGGCCGAAGGTCCCGGCGCCACCGGGAGTTCGGTCCCTGGGTACCTGGGACCTCTGGCCGTGACGGGAACGGCACCGGCGGCGCCAGACTGAAGGTGCTAACCAAGGAAGTGAGCACGATGGCACGCACCGACGTCTACATCGACACTATGCTCCGCCACCTCGGTGCCGCGTACTACGAGTCCCTGCATGGCCGGGCCACCCGGTCCGACGTGACGCGCGCACTGGACACGGTGGAAGAGCACCTGACCGAACCGGCCAGCTCCGCCGCCCCCCGGTCACCGGCCCGCCCGCCCGCCGTGCACCCCGCTGGGCACCCCGTTCACCCGGGCCACCACCCGCAGCGTCGCCGCTGGGCCCGCCGGGTCCGGGACGTGATGACGACCTCGGTGGTGACGGTGGACCGGATCACCCCGTACCAGGACGTCGCCCGGCTGCTGACCGAGCACCGGATCAGCGGGCTGCCGGTGCTGATGATGGGCCGCGAGGTCGCCGGGGTGATCTCGGAAGCCGACCTGCTCGCCGCGGAGGACAAGACGGCCAGGCAGGCCCGGATGAAGGCCGAGTCCCGGCGCCGCTTCCGGGTGCGCAAGCCCCGGCACACCAGCCTGAACGCCGGTGCGCTGATGACCGCGCCCGCGGTCACCATCTCCCCGGATGTGACCATCCCGGGCGCGGCCCGGGTGATGAACACCCATCACGTCCGCCGGCTGCCGGTGGTAGACCCAGAAGGCAAGCTGATCGGCATCGTGAGCCGCCGCGACCTGCTGAGCGTCTTCCTGCGCCCTGACCCGGACATCACCGCCGACGCCCGGCAGATCATCGACGAGATCCCGTTCGCCGACCCCACCAAGCTCATCGTGATCGTGCGGCACGGTGTGGTGACGCTCACCGGCACCGCCGAGTCCCCCGTCGGCCGGCACCAGGATCTCGTGGCGCTCGCCATCCAGATGATCTGGGACGTCGACGGCGTGGTCGACGTCAGGAACCGGATCAACGAGGTCAAGGCCACGCCGGAGCCCAGCCACTCATGAACAAGGGAGTCATCGTGACCAGCCCAGTGAACGGTCAGCAGGTCAGTGACCAGCCGGAGCAGCCGATCACGGTGTTCCTCCTTGATGATCACGAGGTGGTCCGCCGGGGGGTCCG